>Ga0181525_10000740_pt1 | contig 28361 bp, 23 predicted proteins | sample PEATcosm2014_Bin_48_FD_121100 | JGI IMG/M metagenome (GOLD analysis project Ga0181525, IMG submission 121100) | Peatland microbial communities from MTU Mesocosm Facility, Houghton, MI, USA - PEATcosm2014_Bin06_10_metaG | ecosystem: Environmental > Terrestrial > Soil > Wetlands > Peat | place... | reverse complement strand
TCTCGAAAAATTCGCCTCCGCCCTCCCGGCCCGGGGTCGCGACCGCAGGTTGCACGGGTCCTTCGCTTCGCTCAGGATGACAGGTTGCTCAGGACGACAGATATCCGTGCACCTTAGAACGTCCTGCGGAAGAGCCAGAACAGCATTCCTGAGAGAAACATCGCCACCGGCAGCGTCAGCACCCAGGCCAGAGCCAGATTGCGCACGGTGGACCACTGGATGCCGGAGTGGTTGGCGGCCATGGTGCCGGCGATTCCGGAGGAGAGCACGTGCGTGGTGCTCACCGGGAGACCGAAGCCGTCGGCGGCGCCGATGGTGGCCATGGCGGTGATTTCGGCGACTGCGCCCTGGGCGTAGGTCAGGTGGCTCTTGCCGATCTTCTCTCCCACAGTCACCACGATGCGCTTCCAGCCGACCATGGTCCCGAGGCCGAGAGCCATGGCGACTGCGACTTTCACCCAGAGAGGAATGAAGCGGGTGGAGTGGTCGATGTGCTTTTTGTAGTTGGCAAGAATCACGTTGTCGTCGGCGGCAATCTGCGGCTGATGGGTTTTCTGCATGAGACGCAGGGATTCGCTGATCAGGTACATGTCGTTACGGAAGTTGCGCAGGCGCTCGTTGGGAATCAGCTTCATCTCTTTGTAGAGAGCAGTTTCGTTGCCGATGTCGTTGACCATGGTGCGCAGGGCGAGCATGGTGCTGGGGGTGAAATCCTTGCTGCGGATGTAATCGGTTACTTCATCGTGAGCGTCCCCGACGACGGCGTTGGGGCTCACGTACTTGGTGAGTACATCGGCGGCCTGCTGGGAGACGGCGATGAAGTCCTGCGAATCCTGATAGGTGATGGCGTGATTGAGAGCGTAGGCGGTGGGAACGGTGCCGATCAGAATCAGCATGATGAGCCCCATGCCTTTCTGTCCATCGTTGGAGCCGTGGAAAAAGCTGACCCCGGTGCAGGTGAGAATCAGCAGGCAGCGGATGTAGAACGGCGGCGGTTCGGCGCCTTCGGGAGCCTTATAAAGCTTGGGATCTTTGATCAAGGACTTAGCGAGAAGCAGCAGAAGAGCGGCGCAGCCGAAGCCGACGATGGGCGAGAGCAGCAAGGACTTGCCGATGTTGGCGGCCTGACCCCAGTCGACGCCGCTGGTGCCGGTCTTGGGAGACATCAGTTGGTTGGCAATGCCGACTCCGATCACCGAGCCGATCAGGGTGTGCGAACTGGATGCGGGGAGACCGAAATACCAGGTGCCCAGATTCCACAGGATGGCGGAGACGAGTAAGGCGAAGACCATGGCGAATCCGGCTTTACTGCCAACCTGCAGAATCAGTTCGACGGGAAGCAACGAGACGATGGCAAAAGCCACGAGGCCACTCGAGGCCAGCACGCCGAGAAAATTCCAGAAGCCGGACCATACCACGGCAATGTGGGGCTCGAGAGAATGGGTGTAGATGACCGTGGCCACGGCGTTGGCGGTGTCGTGGAATCCGTTGACGAACTCGAAGCCGAGAGCGACTAACAAGGCTACGCCCAGGAGCACGAAGGGAAGGATCGATTCGTTGTGCACGTTGGAAAGGTCGTGCAGCAGGCTCGAGCCGGCATAGCCGACTCCGATGACCAGCACGACGCCAAAGATGAGCATGCCGAGTTTGCCGGGAGAGCGCGAGAGCTTTTGATCCAGCACGGTGGGTGGTGGCGTGGTCGCTGATGCTGTGGCCATGGGTGACTCCTCGATGCCGCGAATATGTCCGCGAGTGCTAAGGCCCGCAACTATACGAAAGGATTGTTACAGTAGTGTGAACGCCGTCCTGCGCATGGGAGCACTCTGGGAACGGTGGAGGGGTCTGAAGCGCCTGGTTCATCTTTTGGAGCTTCTTTGGGGCAAGGTGGCTTCGTGGAGTTTGGGGTATTGTTTACAATGAAGGATTCGTCTGCCCCGATGCAGGGAGGCCTGTGCGAGGCGAAGGACATTTTGGAAGAGCCAAACCAGTTGCTGCCGTCAAATTCCAAACCCAGCGCGCTGCCTGGGGCCCCTTCCGTGCTGTCTCCCACGGTTTACTGGCGGGTCGAGGGAAGCTTGCTCGACCTGACGGTGGTGGAGCCGGTTGCGTTCTTCACCTGGAATGCGCAGACCTTTTCCGAGCGCTTCCGGCGGCGGGGATTGATCTTTCTGATGGCAGCGCTGCGTCCGTTTCTCTACTCGACGAACCGCAAGTTTGCCACCCGGGTGGTGCATACCGCATTGCGGGGTGTGACGCGGGACCGGCTGGATTTGCTGGGCGAGGAATACTTCCAATACAAATTGCAGCCACGCCTGAAGGCGCACGGCGTCGAGCGCGTGCAGGAGCTGGTGCAGGCGGGAGCCGACGTGGTGCTGGTGAGCCAGGGTCTCGAGCATGTGATGAAGCCCCTGGCGCTGCATCTTGGAGTCAAGCGAGTCGTTGCGAACCGTCTGGAGTTTCGAGGCGGCGTAGCCACGGGAAGGCTGCTCGAACCGGTGATCCGGCCCCGGGGAGCATTTGCCAGGATTCGGGAGCAGAGTCCGGATGGCCGGCGGGCTCCGAAGACCCTGGCGCGGCATCTGGATATCACGGTGGAGGAACTGCGGGCGGCGGTGATTGGATCGGGGCGTGAAGCGGCGGCCAATGATCGTCCCATCGTGCATTTTGAAGGACAGAGACAGGCTGCGGGATTTTCGGTCCGGCGGGCGCTCGCCGGCCGGCACGTGATGCTGATCGGCGTGACCGGATTCATTGGGAAGGTGTGGCTGGCGAATACGCTGATGGAGTTGCCGGAGATCGGCCGGATCTATCTGCTGATCCGGCGGCAGAAATCGAATCCGGCGCAGCGGCGCTTCGAGAAGATGGTGGAGGAGTCGCCGGTATTTGATCCGCTGTTTGAGAAGTACGGGGCGGTCCTAGGCGAGTATCTGCGCGAGAAGGTGGAGGTGGTGGAAGGCGACGTAACGCAGCCCGGACTGGGGCTGGATGGAGAGGTGGCGGGAAGGCTGCAGAAAAGTCTCGACCTGATCGTGAATAGTTCGGGGCTGACCGACTTCAATCCGGACTTGCGGGATGCGCTGAACACCAATACCGATGCGGTGATGAACGTCCTGGAATTCGTCCGGGGCACGGAGCACGCCGGCCTGCTGCATCTCTCGACGTGTTATGTAGCGGGCGAGCGGGACGGACGCGTGCCGGAGAAGATCATTCCGAACTACACCCCGCGCCGCGTGGCGAACTTTGATGCCGAGCGCGAGTGGCAGGCGTTGCATGAGGTGATTGCCAAGGCGGAGTCGCAGGCCGAAGGGGCGGAGGTTACCGCGGGGCTGCGATCGCAGTCGCTGGCCAAGGAGCATGCGGCCAAGGGGCTGCAGGGCGCGGCGCTGGAGAACCAGATCCGCAAGAACCGTATCCGGTGGCTGAAAACCTATCTGACCGAAGCCGGGACGAGGCGGGCGAAAGAGTTGGGCTGGCCGAATACTTACACGCTCACAAAGAGCCTGGCGGAATCGCTGATCGTCAAGTATGGCGTGGGATTGCCGATCGCGGTGGTGCGTCCGGCCATTGTTGAGACCTCGGTGGCGAAGCCGTTTCTGGGGTGGAACGAGGGGATCAATACATCGGCGTCGCTGTCTTATCTGTTGGGGACGTACTTCCGGCAGTTGCCCTCGAATGAGAGTAAGCGGCTGGATATTATCCCGGTCGATGCGGTGTGCGACGGGATGACGCTGATTGCCGCGGCGATCGTGGAGCGGCGGCACGACGAGTTGTATCAACTGGCGACATCGGCGACCAATCCGTGCGACATGGGGCGCTCGATTGAGTTGACGTCTTTGGCGCATCGCAAACATTACCGGGCGCAGGAAGGGCTGGAGTCATGGCTGCGGTTGCGGTTCGACGCGATTCCGGTTTCGAAGACGCGCTATCAGCGCATGTCGGCGCCGGCGCAGAAAGCGATTGTGAAGTCGATTCAGCGAATCATGTCGCCCTTGCCGCTGAAGAAGATGCCGCTGGTGAAGACGGAAAGAAATCTGGAGCGGGTGGAGAAACTGATTGAGTTGTTTGAGCCCTTCATTCTGTTGAACGAGCACGACTTCGCGGCGGACAACGTGGAGAAACTTTCGCACGCGCTGGTGGAAGACGAGCGGGAAGAGTTTGGCTACGAGGCGCGGCTGCTCGACTGGTGGGACTACTGGATCAATGTTCACATTCCGGCGTTGCGAAGATGGACGTACCCGTTGATCGAGGGCCGGCCGCTCGAGGCTCGTCCGGCGCGGAGCTTGCACAACGGAGAAGCAGTAAAGACCGGGACGAATGGCCGGGCCTGGTGAAGGCGATGCCGAGGCGGCGAAGCCTTTGAGCGGAAAAGAAAGTGCAACAAGAGGAAATGGAAAGCGCTGAATGGCGATATTTCTTACAGGATCGACGGGATACATTGGGGCGCATGTTGCGGCGAATCTGCTGCGGGATCACGCGGCGGCCCTGAATGTGCTGGTGCGGGCACGGGATGTGAACGAAGCCGAAGGGCGGCTGTGGCAGGCGCTGCAATTGCACCTTCCGTTCCCGGAGTTTTACGAATACCTCGAAACCCGGGTTCGGATTTTTCGCGGAGATTTGACGGAGCCCGGCTTCGGGTTGGGACGCGATGAATACGACCGGCTGGTGCATACCACGGATTCGGTGATCCACTGCGCGGCCTCGCTCAACCGCAAGTCGGAGAAGAGCTGCCTGAACGTCAATCTCCGCGGCACGCTGGAAGTGCTGACCCTGGCACGGCAGGCGGAACACTATCACGGTTTGCGTCGCTTCAGCCAGGTGAGCACGGTGGCGGTGGCGGGGAAGCGGCAAAATGAAGTGGTGGGCGAAGACCAGTCGATTGATTGGGAGCGCTCCGACTATGATCCTTATGCGCGGACAAAAAAATTCTGCGAGCACATGATGCGCGTGCTGCTGCCGGAGACGCCGAAGACGGTTTTCCGTCCCAGCATTGTGCTGGGCGACAGCCGCTATGCGGAGACGACCCAGTTCGACATGGTCAAAGCGTTTGTTTTTCTGGCCGGGCTTTCGGCGCTTCCTTTTCGTCCCACCGACAAGATCGACATCGTGAATGTGGATTTCGTGGCCGATGCGATTGCGACCTTGCATCAGAAAGACCGTCCGGAGCACGACATTTACCATCTTTCTTCGGGCGTCGGTTCGCAAACCTTCCGGGAGATCACGAGGGCGCTGGCAGCGGCAGAGAACAAGCGCGCGCCGGTATTTGTGCCGATGGTGGAGCGTGCGTTTGCCGGGTCGGTAGGTTTTCTGGCGAACCGCAAAGGAGCGATCGGGAAGAGTGCTTCGCTGATGAAGGTGTTCATGCCGTATCTGGTGTGGAACACGGTGTTCGATAACCGGCGGGTGACCACCGAACTGGGTAAGAAACCGGTGCAGTTTTCCGAATATTGCTATCCGCTGCTAAAGTTCAGCAGCGCGAATGATTTTGCCTACAAGTACCAGCCGTGGCCGCGAGCGGTGGGAGGAACAGCCGCATGATGGATTTCATTCTGGAGGCCTGGGTGAGCAGTTCGATTGAGCGGGCCCGGGCAGGATGGATGCTGGGCGAAGGCAAGCGCTGGCAGCCGGGCGAGAAATTGAAGCTGCTTTTCGCCGGTTATAACGGAACCCGGAATATGGGGTCGGATGTGCGGGTGGAAGAGATGCTGCGGCAGATCCGGCATATTCTCGGGGCAGAGCGGGTTGAATTCAGCGTGATGAGCCAGAACTTCGAGTTTTCACGGGGATACTTCGAGAGCACGAAACAAGTTCATCTGCCGGACATTTTCCCGCCGTTTCTGGCCCATGAAGTTCCCCGCCACGATGGGGTGGTGGCGTGTGAAGGGTCGATGTTCAAGAGCAAATTCGCCAACGCACTGACCACGATGATGATCGGGTCGCTCGGAATTGCGGCGGCACAGAATAAGTTGTCGGTGGGATACGGCGCCGAAGCCGGGCACATGGATCCGCTGGTGGCGAAGATGTGCGGGCGGTATTGCCGGAATTCGTTCGTAATCACGCGGAATGAAGAATCGCGCGGCGTGTTGCGCGAGCTCGGCGTGCCGACCGAGCTGGGAACGGATACGGCGTGGACCTTTGAGCCGCGCCCGCCGGAGTATGGGCAAAGCGTGCTGCGGAAAGTCGGCTGGGATGGGCGAACCCCGGTGCTGGTGGTGTGCCCGATTAATCCGTTTGAGTGGCCGGTGAAGGCATCGGTGGCGAAGTACGCGGCGCATTCACTCACCGGCGCGTATAAAGACAGCCATTATCGCACCGTTTACTTCCATCATTCCGGGCCGGCGGCGGAGCAGGCGTACCGGAAATACTGGATGTCGATTGCGAACGCGGTGGATGCCTTCCGCAAGAAGAAGAAGGTTTTCGTGGTTCTGGCGGCGACGGAGCGGCTGGATGCGCGTCCGGCGAACCGGATTGCGGAGAAGCTGGGCGGCGCACCGGTGCTCACTTCCGACGACTACAACATGTACGAACTGGTCAGCATCCTGCGGGCGTGCCATATGATGGCTTCCTCGAGGTATCACGGGATTGTGACTTCGATGCCGGGGCTGGTGCCATCGGCGGGAATCACAATGGATGAACGCATCCGCAATTTGATGCGCGAGCGCGGGCACGAGGATTTGCTGATGACGGTGGACGATCCGGAGCTGGAAGCAAAGCTTCTGGCGACGCTCGAGAAGCTCAGTAGCGAAGGCGAGGCGATTGCAGCCGGGATTGCGCAGACCGTGGTGAAGAATTTGAAAGTGATGGCGCGCATGGGAGTTTATTTCGAAGAAGAGGTGCAGAGAAGGTATCCGGAGTTCGAGACGCGGCGCGGGGAGTGGAGCTGGGAGGATTACTTGCCGCCGATGAGCCGTGGGCTGCGCGAACTGGCGGCGGCTTTTGACTAGCATTTTCTGAGTCGACGATGTTGTCCCAAGTAGCGGTGGTGCAATCCATACTTTGAGCACTCTCATTCCATTTGTCGGCGAGATATTTTCGCAACTGCAGGCGGCCGCGGATCAGCGGATTCTTGCCGAAATCCGCGACGGGGAACTGACCGGCGTGACCGGCCGAGAGTTGCTGGAACAGATTCGCAAGGCGAGAACCTTTCTGGCCTCGAAGGGCTTGAAGAAGGGCGAGCGCTGCGGGTTGCTGGCGGCCAACAGCATTCGCTGGGTAGCCGCGGATCTGGCGATGATGGCCGAGGGGTTGATCGTTGTGCCGCTGTATTCGCGGCAAGCGCCGGCGGAGTTGGTGGCGATGATGAAAGATTGCACGCCATCGCTGGTGTGCTGCGGGGACGCCGCGCTGCGCGACGGGATCGCCGAGAGTTGGCCGGAAGCGCCGCCGCAGTTCCTGTTTGACGAAATTTTCGCCGGAGTCGACGGCGCGGGGTTGGAGCCGCCGGGGGTGGGAAAAGACGATCCGGTCACGATCATCTATACCTCGGGGACCAGCGGTGAAGCGAAGGGCGTGGTGCTGACGGCTGCCAATGTGGGGTTCATGCTCGAGCGCACCGGGGAGCGACTGGCCGAACTCATGTCGATATCTGGGGGGCGAGGTTCGAAGGAAGGGGATTCGACAGGGCAGGACCGCGTCTTCCATTATTTGCCCTTCACGTTTGCAGCGTCGTGGATTGCTTTGCTGACGTTCCTGAAACGGCGGAGCGTCGTCGCCATCAACACCGATCTGACGAAAATCGCCAGCGACATGAGATTGGTGGCTCCGGATTATTTTCTGAACGTCCCGCAACTGCTCGAGCGGATGCGGCGCGCGGTGGACGCACAACTGTGGCAGACGGGTGGAGTGGCGCAGGCGATTTATTCGCGGGCGAAAGGCGCGTGGGCGCGGCGGCAGGGTGGCCAAGGGAAGGCAGGCGATGCGGCCTGGCTGAACCTCGCGAATTTGCTTATATTTCCGGCGATCCGCAAGAAGATGATTGGAAGGAATCTCAAGGCGCTGATTTGCGGGTCGGCGCCGCTCAGCGCCGAAACCCAGCTCTACTTCATGATGCTCGGAATCCGGGTGCTGCAGGTTTACGGGTTGACCGAGACCACTGCGATTTGCACGATGGATGATCCCAACCACGTCGAGTTAGGACGGGTAGGTCCGGCGATTGCAGGCATGGAGATGAGATTGGGAGAGCACGACGAGATCGTGGTGCGTGGACCGAATGTTTTTCCAGGTTACTGGCGCCGTCCGGAGCAAACGGCGGAGGCCATGCGCGACGGGTGGTTTCACACCGGCGATCAGGGCGAAGTGGATGCGGCAGGGAACTGGAGAATCGCCGGTCGAATCAAGAATCTGATTGTGCTGGGGTCGGGACACAAGATTTCTCCGGAACCGATCGAGAGTGCGATCTTGAAGATTTTGCCGGAAGCGCAACAGGTTGTGATTGTGGGTAACGGACGCGGATACTTGTCATTGATCGTGACCGGGACGGTGACGGCCGAGCATGTGCAAGCCGCGCTCGACGCGCTGAATCCCGAGTTGCCGCACTACAAGCAGGTGCGGGCGTTTTGCGTGCGTGAGGAAGCATTTTCCATCGAAGGCGGCATGTTGACGGCGAATGGAAAGCTGAAGCGTGAGGTGATCGCGGCCACGATGAAGGACGAGATCGAAAACATGTACCGGGCGGCGAAAACGGCATGAATTCCTTCAACGGGCAAACGCTGTCGTGGGATCTGAAAGATGGCGTACTCGAATTGGCGCTTCACCGGGAGCCGGTCAACGAGATCGGACTGCTCACGACCGAAGAACTGGAACGGTTTGTGAGTGTGCTCGAGGGAAGCGGCCGCCGGGCCCACGCCCTGATCATTTACAGCCGGCTGAAATCGGGATTCTCCGCCGGGGCGGACTTGCGGGAACTCTACGAGCGCATCCGCCACGTCGGACGGAAACAGGTTGCCGGCGAGGTACGGGGCTATCTTGAGCGCATTCACCGTGTGATGAACACGATTGACGCTTCGCCCTTGACTACAATCGCGGCGGTGCACGGAGTGACATTTGGGGGTGGGTTTGAGCTGGCTTTGACCTGCGACATGATCATCGCGGACAAGACGGCACGGTTTTGCTTTCCCGAGCTTCGTCTGGGGCTGATTCCAGGATACGGCGGAATTCCCCGCCTGAAGCGTGATTTGGGAAACGCGGTGGTGCGCGATCTCCTACTCACGGGACGCAGCTTTAACGCCACGAAAGCCCAGCAAATCGGCTTGGCGAGCCAGGTGGTGGGGGAGGGGGAAGCGTTGCGGGCGGCGCGAGCTACTGCCCTGCAGACAGGAAAGCTCGACCGGGCAACGGCGGCGGCGGCGAAAGACTTCATCAAACCGATCCCGATCGAAGAGCTGAATCGCGAAATCGATCTTTTCTGTGAGTTGTTTGCGCGGGCGGCGGTCGAGGCAGGATTAAAGAAGTTCGTCGAGAGCAGGGACGCGCAGCCGTACTTGCCATAGCTTCGAGCTGCCACCGTGCTGGCGAGGAAAGACATTCGATCTATGAAAACTGCTGAAGAAACGCTTGACGAGATATTGAGCCTGGCGGCCGCGCATTTTAACGTGCCGGCGGAAAAGCTGCATCCAGACGAGGATTTTTTCAAAACGCTGGGTATCGACAGCCTGCAGACGCTTGACCTGCTGACCAAGCTGGAGAATCATTTTCGCATCGAACTACCCGATTACGAACTGCAGGGAGTTTCCGATTTTCGCACGCTGGCGGCAAGGATTCAGGCGAGACTCTAGCGGTGGAAGCCGCGCCCTTTCAAGACGGAGCCGGACATCGTGTTGGTGTTTTACCGCAGACTGCCGAAAGAAATCCATCGCGGAGGTTGTTTACCTCGGTGGTGAAATAAGTCCTCAATGCTCGATCTCCAAAAATATGGTTGCCTGGGCGCGGCATTGCGCGATGCGTTGGAGCGCTTCGCCGGCCAGACCTGCCTGATTGAGGCGGACCGCGAGCGGGAGAAGACGCGGCTCACCTACTCTGATTTCAGAGATGTGAGCATGCCGCTGGCGCGCGCGCTCGAAGACGCCGACTTCGATCCCGGCGATCGCGCCGCCATCATCATGACGAATCAGTCGAAGTGGCTGATTTCCGCCTACGCGATCTTCTACAGCGGCGGGGTGCTGGTACCCCTCGATTACAAATTAACGGCCGCGGAGCAGTTGCAACTGTTGCAGCACTCGAAGGCCAAAGTGCTGGTGGTCGAATATTACCTGTGGCGGGCGATCATGCAGGCGCCGGAGTTTCAGAACATACAGACGAAGCTGGTGCTGGTGACCGAAGCGCCGGTGGGAGCGGACCTGGCGGGGGGATTCCGCTGGGAAGATTTCAAACGCAAGGGCGCACCGGAGTTCGTGATGCGGCAGCGGGAGGATGTGGCCTGCATCGTGTATTCGTCCGGCACCGGCGGACGTCCCAAAGGATGCGTGCTGACGCATGAGAACTATCTGGAACAGTGCCGGGCGTTGACGGCATGGTATCCGTTCTGGCCGGGGGTTCGGTACCTGAGCATTCTGCCGACCAATCATGCGATTGATTTCATGGTGGGATTTATCGGGCCATTTGTATGCGGGGCCTGCGTGGTGCATTTGCGGACGCTGCGTCCGGAATTCGTGCGGGACGCTTTTGTTCGCTACCGGATTACCTATGTGGCGCTGGTGCCGATGATCGTGAAGAATCTGGAGCGGGGGTTGCGGGCCAAATTCGACGAACTGCCGGGATGGAAGCGCGTATTTCTGAACCGCATGATTGGGATCAACAAGCTGCTGACGCGGAGCAAGCCACGGGTCAGGGTGAGCCGGATGTTGCTGCCGCAGGTGCATCGGGCATTTGGCGGAGAATTGCTGGCGCTGATCACGGGCGGGGCATTCATGGAACCTTCGACCATGCAGTTTTTTTATGATCTGGGAATTCCCGTGGTGAACGGTTACGGGCTGACGGAGGCGGGGACGGCGCTTACTTTGAACGATCTGAAGCCGTTTCGCGCGGACACGGTGGGAAAGCCGCTGCCGGGAGTGGAACTACGCGTACTCAATCCCAACGAGGAAGGGATCGGGGAGGTTGCGGCGCGGAGCAGGACCGTGATGTCGCACTATCTGGCGGATCCAGAGCTCACCCTGGAAACGATTGCGGAGGGATGGCTGCTGACCGGAGATTTGGGGCGATTCGATAAGACCGGGCATCTGCAGCTTTTCGGGCGCAAGAAGAACATGATCGTCACCGAGGGCGGGAAAAACATTTATCCGGAGGATATCGAGACGGTTTTCGACGGACTTGCAGTCAAGGAGTACTGTGTGTTCGCGGCCAACTATGTCTGGCCGCAAAAGCAGATGGGCGGGGAGACGCTGGTGATGGCGTTGCGGCTCGAAGCAGGCCAGAAATTCGACAGTGCGCTGTTGGGGGAAATCGTGAACCGCAACCGGCGGCTGCCGGATTTTAAGCGCGTGGGCGGCTATTTGATCTGGGAGAGAGATTTTCCCCGAACGGCATCGATGAAGGTCAAGCGGCAGGTGCTGGCGCAGGAACTGGGAAGCACGGTGCAGCGGGGAGCGGTGATCGCACTGTGAATGAGCGGCCAGCGTATCTCGCCATTGTGAATCCTGCGGCGGGAGGCGGGCGCAGCCGCAAGTTGCTCGGTCCGGCCTTGGATCGACTGCGAGCCGGCGGGGTGGCGGTTGACGTGGTCGAGACCCGCGGCGCAGAAGACGCGACGCGAATTGCACGCGAGGCTTACGGACGCGGCCGGCGCGAGTTCATCGCGGTGGGCGGGGATGGGACTTCCTATGAAGTCGTGAACGGACTGTTTCCCGAGGCGAGTTCGGGGGAGCGTCCGACGCTGGGATTTTTGCCACTGGGAACGGGAAATTCTTTTCTGCGCGACTTTAGCGAGCGCGGCGTGGAGCACGCGATCGAGTCGCTGATTGCGGCAAGAAGGCAGCGCTGCGACGTGCTTCGCTTGCGGCACCGCGGTGGAGTTCTCCATTACATCAATCTGTTGAGCGTCGGGTTTCCGGCCGACGTGGCGACCTTGCGGGCACGGCGTTTCGCCAGCCGGGGAGAGCTCGGGTACCTCATCTCAATTTTTCTGGGACTGGCGAAATTGCAGAGACGTCCGTTTCCGGTGCGGGTCGATGATGAAGCAGAATTTGACCGGCGACGTTGTCTGTTTCTTACCTTCAATAACAGCAAGTTTACCGGCGGGACGATGATGATCGCGCCCAAGGCGGAAGTGAACAGCGGGCTCATTGAATACGTCCGCTGGGGGGCGATCGGAAGGTTGGGGCTGATCCGGAATCTGCCCGGACTTTACGATGGTACGCACATCGAACATCCCATGGCGGAGAGAAAGTCGGTACGGCGGGTGCAATTCGATTTAACTGCGCCGGTCGATGTGATGGTCGATGGTGAAGTACTGACGCTCGAGTGTGAGGCGCTCGACGTGTTGCCCTCCGCGTTGGAGGTGGTTGCCTAGACGCCATGATATAAAAATGCAGTGGTCGACGATTCCTCGCTGGTCTTGGTAAATCGTTGCTCCTGATTCAAAGGACCGACCGCTGAACATCAACCACTGACATCGTCAGTTGAACATCTCCGAAGGGAATCATGTCGGAAGAACGGCGAAAGCGGCATATGGAGCGGGTAGGTGAGCCCGAGGAAAAGGCGCCATCGCGGAAGGCGATGATCGGGGGCGGGATTTTAGTGTTGCTGGCTTTGGCCTACATAGCGGGCTGGTACCACAGGAATCACCGCTACGACGAGTTCGCGAAGTGTCTGGCCGCGAAGCAGGCGAAGATGTACGGATTGTACTGGTGTCCACACTGTGCCGAGCAGAAGGAAAGGTTCGGAAAAGCGTTTCAGTATGTTCCTTATGTCGAGTGCGCGATCAAGGGCTCCCACGAGCTCGCGCCCGCGTGCCAGGCCGCTGGAGTAAAGTTCTTTCCCAGTTGGCAGTTCGGGACCAATCCGCCCATTGAAGGCGTTTTCCCCATGCAAGAGCTGAGCGATAAGACCGGGTGCAGTTTGCCGTGAGCGCCACGCCCGCGAATCGGTCGGCCGGGACGAACGCAATTCCTACCAGGCAAAATCGAGTGTTGTATGTGGCAATCGCAGTTCTGGCGGTTGCGGGAGTCGCGGTGTCGGCAGTTTCGCTCGAGCGGCACTATGCGAAGTCGGCGTCGGCGTTCTGCGATTTTGGTACGAGATTGAATTGCGACATCGTGAACCGGAGTGAGTATTCGAGCGTGATGGGAATTCCGGTGGCGGGGATCGGTGTCGTTGGCTACGGATGGTTGCTGGTGCTGGCGACGCTTTACCGGGGGCGAACGGAAACTCCCGTGCGATTGCTCGCAGCGGCGGTTGCCGGGTTGGCATTTGCGCTTTATCTGACCTACATCGAGGGATCGGTGCTTGAGACGTGGTGCATGCTCTGTCTGAGTTCGTTAGGGTTGATTGCCGCGATCGCGGGGCTGGCGGGGATCATCCAGACCAGGACGGCACGCGTCCGCTGAAGCTCTTCTGATGGCGAGAATCCAGAAAATCAAGGCAGCGGTCGTTTCCGGAGCAATCCGCGCGACCGGTGCGACCGGAGACTTGCGGCTGCATGAATTTCGCAGCCGTATCTTCCGCAACACGCGCTTTCTGCGGGTGTGGCTGCCTCCGGGCTACGACGACGGGGAAAACGCCGGCCGGCGCTATCCCGTGTTTTATCTCAACGACGGGCAGAATTTGTTCGAAGCTTCGACTTCGTTCGCCGGAGTCGAATGGCAAGTGGACGAAACGGCGGATCGCTTGATCCGCGAAGGCGCGGTTCCCCCAATGATTATCGTTGGCTTGGATCACGCGAGCAAGGAGCGGCTTCGCGAGTACATGCCTCACCGTTCGATGCATCTGATGACGCTGCGGGCGCACGGGCGCTATTATCCGGATTTTCTGACTAAGGAAGTGATGCCATTTGTTGAGAGTATTTATCGGGTTGCGACTGGGCCGGAAAACACCGGGCTCGGAGGATCGTCATTGGGAGCGCTGATCGCGCTGCACACCGCGATTGTGCGGCCGGGACTGTTGGGGCGACTGCTGATCGAGAGCCCGTCACTTTGGGCCGCGAACCGGCAGGCCATCAGGGAGAGCCGGGAGGTGAGGGTTTGGCCGGAGCGGATATTCCTGGGAGTGGGAACGGCGGAGGCGGGAAGCGCGGAGCGCAGCCGGACGGTGGTGAACGATTTGCGGGAGCTGGCAGGCATCTTACGACGAGCTGTGTTGAGTGAGCAGCGCCTTCGTGTCGTGATCAAAGATGGAGCCGGGCACAACGAGGGAGCGTGGGCCGAGCGCTTTCCGGAGGCCCTGCGTTTCTTGTTCGGGACATAACGGTCAGTCGGATCAAGAGAAACTGAAGCCGCTGCTACCCGCAGGTTTCGCGCGGAGGCGGCATATTTCATACCAAAGAGCTGCCATCGCGGGGACAGAAAGCTGCAAGTGTGTCCAGCGCGCGAGCGGGCCAATCAGCGGCAGAATGAATGCAAGATAGAGGAGGATTCGGAGCCAGGGTGCGGCCGGGTCATCCGAGTGAGTGACGATCGCGTCCGACAGCAGCAGAAATGCCGGCGCCAGGATAACCAGGTCGTAGACAGTGAGATGGGGTGCCAGGAGCACGGTGGCGAGCAGCAGGGCCGAATAGCGTAAAGATATTGGAAGACGGCTTTGCCAGCAGGCGATCGTCAATGCGGAAACCACAATTGCAGTCACCAGATAGAGCGCGAGTGAGACTGAGGGCCAGGGGACCAGCATGCTCCAGAAAGTGCGCAGCGAGTGGGTTTGGTAGACCCTGGGCTCGAGCAGCGGCAGCAGGGCGGGTAGGTTTACGAGCGTGTGCATCCAATCGCGAAGGGGTCCGACCCCGTAGTAAAGACAGGCTGCAGCCAACTGCGCGGCGGCGCTGAAGAGCGCTCCGGCGATGACCTTCGAGCGTTGCGAAAGCAGAAAGACGATGCCAGAGGCGAGCGCCAACTGCGGTTTGAAGATGAGACATCCCAGCGCCATGCCGGCCAGAAATTCGCGGTTCGCACGCAGGGCGAAGTAGGCGACGGTGAAGCAGGCGAGAGCCAAGGCAGAAGTCTGTCCCCAGGCGATGAGGTGCCAGAAAGCGGGAAAGGCGAAGGCGAGAATCAGCACGGTCAGCTTGTGGTGGCGCAGGTTGGGGCAGATCCGCCAGATCGCATAGCAGCATGCGAAGTAAATCAATGAACTGAGGGTGAGCCACGTGAGCAGTGCTGGGAGATAGGACAGGCGGGCAAAAGGCGCGAAAAAAATCGAAACTTGCGGAGGATAGAGCGGCAAGTAACCAATGCCCGCGGCAGCCGGCACGCGAAGTGCCGCCAGCGCCGATTGCGATTGCATGTTGTACAGATCTGCGCCGCGGCGAGCAAGGGCAAGCGAGCCCAGAGTGTAGAGATGCAGGAAGTCGGTGCCCTTAAGGTTGCCGGAGCGATCACGAAGTCCGGGTGCGGCAACGTCCCAGGCGTAGACCGACCATAGGCTTAGCGCCAAAATGAGCCCATGTGCGCGGAGGCGTTTTGCGGTCAACCGTTTTGCCGTCAACCAGGAAGCGGCTGCGATTCGTGTCATGAGCCCGCCCATGATACAGAATTCATCACAGAATTCATCGGCGGAACTGAACGGCGCGCCAGCCGGTTCAGATTTACGTTCCGAAACAGGGAGGTGGCTGCCGGTTCGCCTTACTTTCCGACTGTTTGTTTTTCGGCGGCTCTTTCGAACAACCCGTCGACGATCCGGATCATTTCGTCGTCCACGGTGCGATTGCGGGAGATGGCTTCTGCCAGAGAGATGGAAACGATTTTGTTGGCCCGCAGGGCCGCCATACATCCGAATTCGCCGCGGTGCACCATGTCAATCGCGCCCAGGCCATAGCGCGTGGCCAGAACACGGTCGAAGGCGCTGGGAGATCCACCGCGCTGAATGTGACCGAGGACCACGGCGCGGGTTTCAAAGCCGGTGCGTTTTTCGATTTCGCGGGCGAGAATGTTGGCGATGCCGCCGAGCTTGGCATGGCCGAACTCGTCTTTGTCCGTATCCTGAAGCACGGGATTTCCCTGACCGGGCTGGGAGCTAAATTTTGCGCCTTCCGCTACCACGACAATGGAAAAATAAAGGCCGCGCTCGTGCCGCTGGCGGATGGAGTTCGCCACCTTGTCGACATCAAAGGGACGCTCGGGGATGAGAATCACGTCGGCCCCGCCGGCGATTCCGCTGTACAGCGCGATCCAGCCCGCGTCGCGGCCCATCACCTCCACGACCATCACTCGGTTATGAGCCTCGGCGGTGGTATGGACGCGATCGAGCGCCTCGCAAACGATATTGCAGGCGGTATCGAATCCAAAGGTGTAATCGGTGCCCCCCAAATCGTTGTCAATGGTTTTTGGCACACCGACGACCTTCGCGCCGTGTTCATGGAGTTTTTGGGCCACGGAAAGCGTGTCATCCCCGCCAATGGCGATCAGAGCTTCGATGCGGTTTTTTTCGAGCGACGCCAGACACCGGTCGATGCCATCGGGCCGTTTGGAAGGATTGGTGCGAGACGTACGCAGGATGGTGCCGCCGCGCGGCAAAATACCACCCACCGCCTCCAGATCAAGAGGCATGATCTTTTCTTCGATCACCCCGCGCCAACCTTCCATGAAGCCGAGGAAGTCGTCCTCATAAGTGAAGATGCCCTTGCGCACGACCGCGCGAATCACGGCGTTCAGGCCAGGACAATCGCCTCCGCCGGTCAACATACCAATTCTCATGATCTGCTCCGGTGCATGAATTCAAATGAACTTCCTGGGATGCACCCCGAGCGCGGGCAGGATTCAGCCGAAGGCGCGGAGTCGGCAGTCGCCGGGAAGAAACAGATTATCATTAAACGCGAGCGCGTTCCGGGGAACAGGCGCGGTGGCTCTCAGCGGTTCAGCCCGATGGCGGCGCGTTCCATTTCGTCGTGAAGCTGTTCGGCGCGACGTAGCGCAGATTGCACGTTGTCGCAGATATTTTCAGCGCCGACCACTTCCTCGAACTCTGCCTGGTGAATCAGGCTGGCAGGCTGTTCGCGCGCGCCGCAGAGAATCAAGGTCCGATGGCTGGCATGCAACCGGCGGGCAACATCTTCAATGGCGAACAGTCCGGTGGCGTCGAGCGCGGTCATATTGCGCAGGCGGAGGACGACCACGGGCGGCAGCGTATGCAGGTCCTCGGTGACAACCGAGATTTTGTCGGTGGCACCGAACAGAAATGGTCCGTGGATGCGAAAGATCGTGACGTAGTAAGGAATGTCCTTGTCTTGCAGGATGTGCATGCGGCCGTCCGCGACGTAGTCGTCGGTGACCTGGGAGACAGTGGTGGTCGCGGCAACGCGACTGATGAACAGCAGAGCGGCGAGAATCATTCCGGCTTCGACTGCAACCGTGAGGTCGGCGAAGACCGTGAGAAGCACCGTGACCAGCCAGACGCTGATATCGGTCTTGGTGAGCTTCAGCAGTTGCGGAATTTCGCGCCACTCGCCCATGTTGTAAGCCACAATCATCAGAATTCCAGCGAGCACGGCCAGCGGCACGTGACTCACCAGCGGGGCTGCGTACAACAGGATGCAGAGCAGAGTGAGGGCATGAATCATGCCGGCGACGGGGGTCTGAGCTCCGGCGCGGATGTTGGTGGCGGTGCGCGCGATTGCGCCGGTGGCAGGAAGTCCGCCGAACATGGGAGAAACAATGTTGGCGACGCCTTGTCCGACAAGTTCGACGTTGGGATTGTGATGTTCGTTACTTGGGCCTTCGGTGCTTAGGCCGTCGTTATTGAGGCCGTCATTGCTCATTCGGTCCGAGACAACGGCTGACATAAGCGATTCGATGGCGCCCAGCATGGCAACCGTGAGGGCGGGACCGAGCAGACCGTGGATGAGGTCGGCGCGAAAATGCGGAATCACGAAATGGGGCAGACCGGAAGGGATTCCGCCGAAACGGGAGCCGATGGTTTCCACCGGAAGCTTGAACAACACAACGGCGGCGGTTCCCAGCAGGAAGGCGACGATCGCGCCGGGGATACGATCGGAGATGGCGCGGCAGAAAACCATGACCAGCACGGTGCCCGCGGCCAGCGCGGTCGCGGTATAGGAGAGCGTATGGAAACTCGCGGCCAGGGTTTCCATACGCAGCCAGAAGACGCCCGGAACCTTAGCGAGTTGCAGACCGAAGAAGTCTTTGACCTGCGTGCTGGCAATCAGAATCGCGATGCCGTTGGTGAAGCCGATGACAACCGGGCGGGGAATGAACTTGACTGCCGTGCCCATGCCGGTGAGGCCCATGATCATCAGCAGGATTCCGGCCATGACGGTGCACATGAAAAGTCCATCGACGCCATGGGCCGCCACAATACCGGCGACCACAACCACGAAGGCGCCGGTTGGCCCGCCGATCTGGGTCCTGGAGCCGCCGAGCAGGGAAATGAGAAAACCGGTGACAATTGCGCAGTAGATTCCGGCTTGCGGGGTTAGCCCGGAGGCGATGGAAAACGCCATGGCCAGAGGCAAGGCGACCAGGCCCACGGTGATGCCGGCGACGAGGTCGCGTAGAAACTTGCTGCGGTTGTAACTCCGCAGACAAAGGACGGACTTCGGCAGCCAACGTTCATCAATGAAAATGCCCGCCATTATCCTATTATGGCGCAAGAATTGTCCAAACAAAAAAGGATTGTCGGGGACAATTACACCAAGGAACATGACCAGGCAAACAGCGAATGCGTTGCATTGGAAACACAAGATCGGGAAGGGACTCCGGATTCCGGATCCCGATCCTGAGCCCTCTGGTGAATTTCCAATTCTGAAGTCTAAAAGGATTGCGTCGAGAACTGGCTTTGTGCACAATGCTGCACTGGAATAGACGGCTGGAATAAACGGAATGACGAAAAGTCTCGCAATCCTGGGGTGGGGGACGGTTGGTGCGCTTGGCGCCGTGGCGCTGGCCACGGTGGCGACGCACCGCGGCGAACCCATCAACGCTCTGTGGCTGGTGGTGGCAGCCACCTGCTGCTACGCGCTCGGATACCGCTTTTACAGCAAATTCATCGCCACGAAAATTCTCGCTTTGGATGGTTTGCGTGCGACTCCGGCGGAGCGCATGGAGAACGGCCGCGACTTTCTGGTGACAAATAAGTGGGTGGTGTTTGGACATCATTTTGCGGCGATCGCGGGCCCGGGGCCGCTGGTAGGTCCGGTGCTGGCGGCGCAGTTCGGTTACCTTCCCGGAACGATGTGGGTGCTGGCCGGTGCCGTGTTCGCCGGCTGCGTGCAGGATTTCGTGATTCTGCTGTTCTCGGTGCGACGCGACGGGAAATCGTTGACCGAGATGGCTAAGGCCGAGATCGGACGCGTCGGAGGATTCGTTGCCTACGTCGCCGTGATCGCGATTCTGATCATTTTGCTGGGTGTGGTCGCACTGATTGTGGTGAATGCCTTGAAGTCGAGTCCCTGGGGCGCCTTCACGATTGCGATGACCATGCCAATCGCCGTGCTGATGGGCGTGTATTTGCGACTGATCCGTCCGGGGAAGGTGCTGGAAGCATCGGCGATGGGATTTGTTCTGGTGATGGCGGCGATCTGGGGCGGGCAGTATGTGTCTCAGAATCCCGCGCTGGCGCAGAAGTTTACCTTCAGCGCGCCGACTCTGGCGATTCTGATCATGGTTTACGGTTTCGCGGCGTCGGCGTTGCCGGTGTGGTTGCTGCTGGCGCCGCGCGATTATCTCAGCACGTTTGTGAAGCTGGGAACCATTTCGCTGCTGGCCGTGGGAATCGTGGCGCTGCGTCCCGCGCTGCACATGCCGGCGCTCACAAGATTTGTCGACGGCACGGGGCCGGTGTTTGCGGGCAAGATATTTCCGTTCGCTTTTATCACGATTGCCTGCGGGGCGATCAGCGGATTTCACGCGCTGATCGCGAGCGGGACTACGCCGAAATTGATCGCGCGCGAGACGGAGACGCGGATGGTGGGGTACGGCGCCATGATGGCGGAATCGGCGGTGGCGATCATGGCGATCATCGCGGCCTGCGTGATGGAGCCGGGGGTCTATTTCGCGATCAACAGTCCGGCGGGTATCGTCGGGCAGGCTCCGGCCACGGCGGCGGCAACCATTTCCAGTTGGGGGTTTCCGGTGACGGCTGCCCAGATGCAGGCGCTGGCGCACGCCGTGGGCGAACAGACGCTTTATAACCGGACCGGCGGCGCGCCCGCGTTTGCCGTTGGCATGGCGCATATTTTTTCTCACAGTCTGGGAGGCGAGGCTCTGATGGCGCTGTGGTATCACTTCGCCATAATGTTCGAAGCGTTGTTCATTCTGACCATCCTCGATGCGGGCACGCGCGTGGCGCGCTTCATGGTGCAGGATGCGCTGGGACATATTTACAAGCCGCTGGGGCGGACCAGTTGGTATCCCTCGGTTCTGGCGACCAGCGCGCTGATCGTTGCGGCTTGGGGATACTTCCTGTGGCAGGGGGTGAGGGATCCGCTGGGAGGGATCAACTCTCTGTGGCCGCTGTTTGGGATTGCAAATCAGCTGCTGGCGACGGTGGCGCTGTGCGTGGCCACGACCATCATTTTCAAAATGCATCGAGGAAAGTACACGGTGGTGACTCTGGCGCCATTGGCGTGGCTGGTGGCGGTGACGTTTACGGCCTCGTGGCACAAAGTGTTGGACGCGAACCCGCGAGTGGGATTTCTGGCCCAGGCCCAGGCGCTGGCGGCGGCTCCGGCGACGAGCTCCACGGCGCAGATGATCTTCAATAACCGGCTGGATGCGGCGGTCACCGGGGTGCTGGTCGTCATGGTGACGCTTGTTCTGGTGGAATCGGCGCGGCAGTGGCTGGGAATTCTGCGCGGGACAAATGAGGCGCAGGTGAAGGAATCGCCGTTCGTAAGGACCCGGCTGGTGGAGGAGCGAGGATGAATCGGGCGCAGAAGACAGTTTGCGGCGCCGTGGCGAACCTATTTGCGATTGCCCTCGCGGCGCTCAGGGAAATTTTTGATGAGGCCGCATATGCGCGCTTTCTGGTTCGTGCCGGCATGCCATCGTCGAGTGAAGCCTATGCGGCGTTCCGCCGGGAATTTGAAGAGATCAAAGCGCGAAGGCCGAAATGCTGCTGAAAAGCAATGCCTGACGACCAACCAGGTGCAGCCCAGCTTGGTTGGCCAAACGTATTCGCTTCGCTAGGTTATGAGCCCCTTCCGCGATAAACTGCACCCACATGAGAGTTCTGGGAATCGATTGCGGCGGGGAGTACACCGGGTACGGTGTGGTCGAGATGCATTCCGGAGGGCAATTGGTGTGCCTGACGTGCGGCGCGATCAAGCTGTCGCCTCGCGAGGCGCTGCCCCGGCGACTGGCGCGCATCTATGACGAACTGGGACTGCTTATGGTGCAGCACCGGCCGGATGAAGTCGCGATCGAAGGAATATTCTACGCGTTGAACGTGAAATCCGCGTTGAAGCTGGGGCAGGTGCGGGGAGTTGCAATGTTGGCGGCGGCGGCGGCGGGATTGGAGGTGGCCGAATATTCGCCGCTTACCATCAAAGCGTCGGTCGTGGGATATGGTCGCGCGGAGAAGCGGCAGGTGCAGCATATGGTGACGCGGTTGCTCAGTTTAGCCGAGGCTCCGGAGCCGATGGATGCCTCGGATGCATTGGCCATCGCCATCTGCCATCTGCACACGGCGGGCACGCTCGAACGGCAGAGGGCCACGGCGCGGTGAGGATGCGGGCACTGCTTGCGGTGGGAGTTCTGGCGTCTGCCGGCCTCGGTGGGTGGATGCTGGGGCAAGCGGCTGTGGGTGGCGCGCCCTCGACGGCGGTGGTTACATTCACGCTGGATTTTCCCGGGTCGGATCCGGCCCACTACACCATTGCCATCGACGCCGGCGGACACGGCAGCTATGAATCCACGGTGCCAGCGGAAGAGGACGCCAGCGAGCAGACGTATCGTACAGAATTCGAGATGTCGGCGGTGAATCGGGATCGGATTTTCGAGTGGGCAAAACAAGCGCAGTACTTTGCCGGCAAGATTGACTCCGGCAAACGGAACCTCGCCTTTACCGGAACCAAGATGTTGAGCTATCAGGATGGCCAGCGATCGTTCACGGCGCGATATAACTATTCAGCCCTGGACCCGGTGCGGCAGTTGACCGCCCTGCTCCAAAGCGTGGCCAGCACCCTCGATTACGGACGAAGGCTGACTTATTATCACCACTACCAGAAGCTGGCGCTGGACGATGAGTTGAAACACATGGCAATGCAGGCCAGGAACAACGAACTCAGCGAAATCCAAGCCGTGGCTCCGGTGTTGCAAGAAATTATAGAGGACGCTTCGGTAATCAATGTCGTGCGCGCGCGGGCGAAAGAGTTGCTGGCGACGGGGAAGTAAGGTCGCCGGGAACAGCCATCCACGCTTCCAAACACTAAGAATTTGGATGTAACAATCGGTGCGGCCGTGTTCTAATGGATTCGAATATCGGGCCGGTCCGAATATTCAGGGGGCAGTTATGGATAAGCCAGGATTTCGCACGATGATGTTCGCGGCTCTGGTCTGTGCGCTTGGGGCGCTGCCCGCCGGGGCCGACTCGCAGGTCCGTATTGTCCGCTTGAGCGATGTTCAGGGCAAGGTGCAGATCGATAAGAACTCCGGATTGGGCTTCGAAAACGCTTTTGCCAACCTTCCCATCACCCAAGGAACACAACTGCGGACGCGGGAGAATGGACGCGCCGAGATTGAGTTCGAAGACGGCAGCACCCTACGCCTCACTCCCAACACGACGGTCGAGTTCAGCAGGTTGGGATCGAACGAAGCGGGCAAGCGGGCCTCCACAGTGAAGCTGGTCGACGGGCGGACGTACGTCAACTGGCTGGGGAAGAACGGGGACGAATTTGCGATCCATTTTTCGCGGGAGAAGGTTGAACTGACTCAAGCCGCTCACTTTCGCGTGGCCTGTTCTTCGAGCCTGGCGGAGATCGCGAGCTTCAAGAACGAGCTGGAGGTTGTGGGCCCGTCCGGCACAGTGAAGGTGGAGAAGAAAAAGATGTTCACCTTCGAGGTGGCGAGCGACGACAAGCCGACGCTGGCGAAGAATTTTCAACAGGATACCTACGACGAGTGGGACAAGCAGTCCGTCGAGTATCACGATCAGTACGCGAAGAATAACTCCACGCCGTATGGTTATGGATTTAGCGACCTCAGCTATTACGGCGCTTATAACAACGTTCCCGGATACGGCAATCTGTGGCAGCCGTACCTGGCCGGCGCGGGATGGAATCCGTTTATGGACGGAGCGTGGGCCTTCTACCCGGGCATGGGTTACATGTGGGCATCGGCGTATCCCTGGGGATGGATGCCTTTCTACTACGGCGACTGGGCCTACGTTCCTGGATTTGGTTGGGGATGGCAGCCGGGCAACTGGAATGGATGGCGTGGCGGACTTCACTATGTCGGAGCGGTGGCGCCGGGCTTTCATGCGCCCGTCGTTCCCACCGGGACGGTGAGTACGGTTGTCGTAGGCAAGGGAGGAGCGTTGGCTTCAACCGGTCCAACGACGCGGTTGGTGGTGAAAAGCGGCTCTGCGGGATTAGGCATTCCGCGAGGCGGTTATGGCAACTTATCCAGTTTGAGCCGGCAAGCCGGCAAAACGGGGTCGGTGGAACTACTACCTACGACGCAGTTCTCGGCGAGTTCCGGGACAAGGATGGGGAGTCCAGCGAATGAGGCAACCGGCCACGCTGGCGTTGCGCCGTCGGGGCATCCCTCGACTGTAGGCGTGCACAGATAGGGCGATAGGGCGATCGGTTTGCGATTGAGAATCGAGTCCAGGGAGGCGGCCGCATGGCCGCCTTTTCATTTCCTGGAAAGTGTGACGCCTCATCTGACAATGATGCCGGCGTAGCCTACTACACTGTCGCGGTCGCCGGAAATGTCGCCGGAGGTTGCGTACTTTAGCAATTCCGCCGAAATAGCCCCGAGCATGCGGGCGGCGGTGAGCATCACCACGGCCGGACCAAAGCCGCACATGCTGATGTGCTGCTGGGTTACGACCTCATAGAGGGCACGGGCATCGAGGGCGAGGATCGGTGCAATCGCCTGCTGGTCTTTTACGCGCGTGATTGCGTCGGATTCGTAATGGTTCATATCGCTCGAAGCGATGATCAGCACCGGTTCGTCCTGGGCTTCGATGGCGTCGGCGAGCGCGTCCCCAAGTTTTTCCAGAACGGCGAAATCTCCGCTGCCCAGCGCAACGGGAACAAATCGCAGTCGGCTCTGCCGCATTTGCAGAAAGGGCAGTTCCACTTCGATGGCATGTTCGGCGCGATGCGCGGATGAATCATCCTGCAATAACGGACAGCGCTGCATTAGAGCTTCGGCAAAAGCGCGATCGATGGGGACGCGGCCCAGTGGCGTGTCCCACGCGCCCTCGGCCATGATTGCCAGGGGGAACCCCATACCAGTGTGGTTCGGACAAATCACAACACAGAGTTCCGGAATCTTCAGCCGATCGAATACGGCGCCCGCGACGTTGCCGGAGTAGAGGTAACCGGCATGAGGAACGATGCACCCCAGGGCACGGATCGGCATTTCAATGGAAGTCTGAGGAAGATGGGTGTGGAGTTCCCGGCGCAGCACGTCCGGATCACCAGGATAGAAGCGTCCGGCAACGGCGGGATGGCGAATAGGGGCCGCACTCATGGGGAGACCTCCCGCGAAGAAAACAAAACGCTGAACCGTTCGCGAATCTGATGCGACGGACTTGTCCGGTGACGCCATCCGCCGCATGTGATTATGCTACGAGCCGTCGTGGTTCCGACGCAAGGCAAGATACAACCTGGCACTTTCCTCGAGCGTCAAGGTCTCGGCGCGAGCCGCGGGTTTCACCCGGGCATCTGCCAGGGCAGCGCGCAGGTGGGGCTCGGGATAACTGGACTTGAGATTATTCCAGAGGGTCTTGCGCTTTTGGCCAAAGCTGAGTTTAAGGAAGTTTATGAAGCCGTCGCCCTGCACTCGAAGTTCCTGTTGCCGCGGTGCGATTGTAAGGCGAAGCACAGTGGAATGCACTTTGGGTGCGGGCGAGAAGGCAGCGGGTGGCAATGTAAAAAGCTTTTCTACGCGCGCGTGAAGTTGGGCGGTGGCGGAAAGCAGTCCATAATCGCGGCTACCGGGTTCGGCGGCGATGCGGTCGGCTACTTCGCGCTGCACCAGGATGACGATGGTTTCGAAATACTTTGAGTACTCGAACAGGCGCAGCAAAATGTCGGAGGTGATGTAGTACGGGAGATTGCCGATCACCTTTACCGGCTCCGGGCGAAACTCGATGCCGGGGCGTCGCAGGCCGGGCTTGGGTCCGAAGAGCGAATCGAAATCGATGGAAAGAATGTCGGCTTCAATGACTTCGACGTTGGGGAACATGCCGAAACGCAGGCGAAGCTGCGCGGCGAGAACGCGGTCCAGTTCCACGGCGATAAGCCGCCGCACGCGTTTGACAAGCAGGGAAGAGAGGATGCCGCGACCGGGGCCGATTTCGAGCACGGTGTTTTGCGATGTGTCGCCGAGGGCATCGACGATCTGCAAGGCAAAAGAGTCGCTGGCAAGAAAGTGTTGTCCCAACTTGGGTTTATGTTGCGGGCGGCGCGGGGAAACGACCTTCGGCACGTTGACCCTCTTTTCTTCGGGCCTATAGACTTGACAAGTCAACCGCGTGCGTAGCGCGCGGGAAAGTTGGGCCCACAAGCGTATTCCATCATAACGTGCGCCCGCCAAAAAAGCGGGTTGCATCGGGAGGACTCATGCATGTTGCTTTCGCCGCATCGGAAGGGGTTCCATTTTCAAAGACCGGAGGGTTGGCGGACGTGGTGGGCGCCTTGCCGCGTGCCCTGGCGGCTCTGGGCCATCAGGTGAGCGTTTATCTGCCGCGCTACCGGCAGACCAAATTGACTGATCCGGCGACGGTGGTGGGCAGCATTACCATTCCGTTTGACGACAAGTATCGATTCGCTTCGGTGGTAAAGGGGGGAAGCCAGTCGGGGGCGACTTTTTATTTCATCGACTATCCGGAATATTTCGATCGCGAAGCGCTTTACGGAACGCCGGCTGGAGATTATCCGGATAACGCCGAGCGCTTTGCCTTGTTTTCGCGCGCGGTGCTCGAGGCAACCAAGATTCTGGGCGTTCCCCACATCTTTCATTGTCACGACTGGCAGTCGGCGCTGGTGCCGGTGCTCTTGCGGACGGTGTATGCGGAGGATCCGGCCTTCCGGGATGTGGGCACGGTATTTACGATCCACAACATCGGTTACCAGGGACTTTTTCCGGCCGAGGTTTTGCCACTGCTTATGTTGCCCTGGGATCTGTTCACCATGTCGAAGATGGAGTTTTTCGGACAGGTAAATTTTCTCAAGGGAGCGCTGACGTACTCCGACTTTGTGACTACGGTGAGCCGAAAGTACAGCCAGGAAATTCAGACCGCCGAATATGGATTTGGACTGGAAGGCGTGCTGCGCAACCGGGCTTCGACCGTGACTGGAATTCTGAACGGCGTCGATTACGACGAGTGGAGCCCGCAGGCGGACAAATTCATTGCTGCAAAGTATTCGCCGCAGGACTTGTCGGGCAAAGGTAAGTGCAAGCAGGATCTGTTGGCGGCGTTCGGAGTAAACAGGGTCGATGCGAAGGTTCCGGTCATTGGGGTTGTATCGCGCTTCGCCGCGCAAAAAGGATTCGACCTGATTGCGCAGATCATGGATCGGCTGGCGCGCGAAGAGATGATCGTGGTGGTTCTCGGCTCCGGTGACAAGCAGTATGAAGAATTGTTTACCCGCCTCAACAAGCAGTTCCCCAACAAGATTGCATTGAAGGTGGCGTACGACAACGCCATCGCGCACAAGGTTGAGGCTGGAGCCGACATGTTCCTGATGCCTTCGAAGTACGAACCCTGCGGGCTGAACCAGATCTACAGCCTGAAGTACGGCACGGTGCCGATTGTTCGCGCGACCGGCGGCCTCGACGATACGATCGAGCCCTGGGACGCGCGCTCCGGGAAGGGAACGGGCTTCAAATTTACGGACTACACCGGGGAGGCGCTGCTTCTGACGATCAAGCACGCGCTACAGGCCTATCGCGACCAGACTTCTTGGCAAGTGCTGATGCGCAACGGCATGGGGAAGGATTTCTCCTGGAACGCGTCGGCTCGCGAGTACGGCAAGGTTTATGAGCGCGTCAAGCAGGTGCGGGGTGGAGCGCAAGCCCCGGGAAAAGGCCTAACCGCTTCCGGCTAGGGTTGGAGAGTGTCGATGAGCGACGTCGCGGCGATAGCGCTCAATAGCGCTCAAAATTCATAGGATGAGCGTAATGGCGATGTAACGTCAACGATCCGACCAAAAGAACTGCCCAACGGCGGCACTTTCAACGGCCAAGGCTTTGCCAGTCCGAAAAGATCTCCGCCCCGAACGGCGCAAGCATTTGTGTCCCTCGCGGGCTGGGGTCTCCATAAACTTCAAAGCGATCGACGCTCGAAACCTCAACCATCTTGGGCACAAACTGCTGCATCACCGGCCCCTTGAAGTGAGCGACCAGTGCGTCGGCATTTACGTACGTCTCGACGAGGCGACAGCGCTTGCGGTCCGCGCTGAAGTGCCAGTCGTAGGCGAGTGCGCCAGGTTCTTTGCGTGTCCCTGCAGTCATGGTCTTGGCAATCTCCTCGAAGACACTGAGCTTGCCATCGTGGATTGTCAAAGCGACATTGAGTCTCACAGTCTGCTTCATGTCTCTGAAATCCTCCGCAGCGAATTATAACTGTCCGCCCACACGATGGCGTCAGAAGCTCTAGGCTTGGTCAACTGACGCTAACAGGCGTGGGAAAGGGATTGTCTTCCGAGTGGGGAAGCCTTGGATATCCGGAAGTATGTCGGGATCGCATGGGGAGTGTGCCACACGGAGAAGTGGCTGCATGTTGCAACCCGTCTCCACAAGTGTCGAAATCAGATGGCATGAGAATGCCGATCTCAGACGAGATGCGATAAGCTCCCAAACTATCGACGCGCTCGAGTCGCAAGGAGATAAGGGAGACCGGCAATGGAGAAGGTTAGCACTGCAACGGCAAAGCCCGGCGCACTGCAATCGCGATTTTTCGCCAACAATGCGTTCGTTAGGGTGTACGATTCTCCAGTCTTCTTCGAAAGCCACTCAGTAAACGGCATTATCGTAGCAAGAACTGTCAGGCAACCCGGGGAGCGACAAAAGTGTTTCTCGGGACCGTGCCGA
>Ga0181525_10000739_pt1 | contig 28363 bp, 26 predicted proteins | sample PEATcosm2014_Bin_48_FD_121100 | JGI IMG/M metagenome (GOLD analysis project Ga0181525, IMG submission 121100) | Peatland microbial communities from MTU Mesocosm Facility, Houghton, MI, USA - PEATcosm2014_Bin06_10_metaG | ecosystem: Environmental > Terrestrial > Soil > Wetlands > Peat | place... | reverse complement strand
TCGACCGACATGCCGGGACGCAGGCGAACGAAATCCTTCTCGCCAGGATCGACGATGATGCGCACGCCGATGCGCTGCGGCACCTTTACGAAATTGCCGGTCGCGTTGTCCGGCTTGAGGACGGCAAATTCGGAGCCGGTGGCCGGCGCCAGACTCTGGACACGGCCCCAGAACCGCTCGCCGTCCAGTGCGTCGACGGTGAAACTCGCGCGCTGCCCCACGGCCATATGTGCCGTCTGTGCTTCCTTGTAATCCGCGATGACCCAGCGATCGCGAGGCACGAGCAGGAACAGCTGCGTGCCACCGGTGACGTATTGCCCAAGCCTCACCGTGATCTCGCTCAGCTGCCCGTTCCGGGGCGCGCGGATGATGGTATAGCCGAGATTGACCATCGCCAGCCGCAATTCTGCGCGCGCCTCGTCGACCTGCGCTTTCAATCCTTCGCGTCCGACGTCCACCGTCTTGATATCCTGGCGCGCGATTTCCGTATTCGCCCGTGCCTGCAGCAATTGCGCTTCGTCCTGCGCCAACGCGGCCCGCGTCTCATCGCGTTCGCGGACCGAGACCGATCCGTCCTGCACGAGATCCCCGACGCGGGCCATATCCGCCCGGCCGCGCAGGAGTTGCGCGCCAGCACTCGCGATGCCTGCGACTTGACCGGAATGGGCCGCAACACGGGCGGCATGCGCCTGATCGTTGTTGGCGAGTGCCGCGATCTGGGCCTCGAGCGTCGCCTGCGCCTGGGCGACGCGCGCGCGATAGATCCTGTCGTCGATGAGCACGAGCACCTGGCCTGCGCGCACGTGATCGTAGTCGCGAACGAAAACGGCGACGATATAACCGTCCACCTGCGGCGCGATCACGGTCGGATAGCCCCGCACATAGGCGTTGTCGGTGTATTCGATGTCGCCGTTGAAGGGCCAAAGTTCCCATGCGCGCAGGATCGCGAGCACGGCAGCAATCGCCAGGATGATGGCAAGAAGGGTCAGGCGCCGCTTGATCGGCGGCAGTTGCCAGTACCGCGGCGCCGACGGCGGGGCTTCCGGAGGACCGCTTGCGCTCATTTGGCGGCCGCCGCTTCCCGGCGCTGCCAGAGCACGGATACCACGACGAGATAGCTGATGTAGAGCGCGGTCGCCAACGCCATCCACATGACAAACCGAAACACGTCGTTGAATGCGAGCGTGTCCAGTTCGGTCTGGAGCGATCGATTCAACAATCCGACACCCCCGATCCTGCGGAGCGCCGGATCGCCAACCGTGCTCGACAGCATCGCTGCGCCCGCGCGAATCCGCGCCGCGACCTGCGGGTCACCGGCGCTCAGCGTGTCCGCCAGCGCCGTCGCATGGACACGCACCGATATGAATTGGATCGTGCCGAGGAGCGCCGAGCCGACGAGGCTGCCCACGTTCTGGGTTACGCTGAAAAGAACCACGAAGCTGATAAAGTATTTCCCGCCGCGCTGAAGCATTTCCCCCGCGAGATAGGCGAGCGCGGGTCCGATGAAGAGTGTGGTTCCGAAGCCGATGAGCGACTGGCTCCAATAGAGCTCTTCCGGCCGCGTAAGGTTGGTCGAGTTGCTGTCGTGCCAGGCACCCAGCGCAATGACCAGCGAGGCCACGATGACCTGGAACGGAATACGCTGGGGAGAGAATGTGACGGCCGCCGTCAGCGCGCCCAGCACCATCGAAATGAGCACGAAGAAGAACAGCAGGCGGAGCTGATCGTTGTCGAGGCCGCCCGCGGTGAGGAACCCGACGGTTCCGTAGGTCTGCTCCGCCAGCGCCGTGCGCACGAGCAGGGCGATCGCGCCAGCGCGCAATATGACGGTGCTTCCGAGCCATCCGAAATGGATGAGCGGATCTTTGCGATGCATTTCGATGAGGAATGCCGCGGTGAACAACGGGATCGACGCCGCCAACGCCCAGCCGAGCCAGGGCGTATCCGTCCACCACAGAATGCGCCCCACGGACAACACGCTGCAAAGAAGCAGCATCGCCGGCATTACAAGCGCGATGGTCACGAAATCCAGAGGCTCGAACGCCTTGCCCGGCTCGGTGGGCGGCAGCGGCAACAAGGTGGTCGCCGCCAGCGATGCGAGCACCAGTGAAAGCTCGATCAGATGCAAGCCGGCCCAGTGATGCATGGTGAGCACATCGACCGGGACGAGGCGCGCGATCGCCAGGCCAAACTGCCCCACGCCGATTCCGATGACCAGCCCGAGAACCCGCTTGGACGGCATAACCTGGAACAAATAGTAGATGGTCAGAGATGTAAGAGCCCCCGCCATCAGGCCGTTGGCGGCGCGCGCGAGGATGGCGGTCGCGAAACTCGGCACGACAAGCTGTATCAGGGCCGCGACAACATTGATTGTGAGAAAGGTGCGAACGGTCGCGGGAATGCCGAATTGAACGCGCGACTTCACCATAATGAGGTTTGAGCACGAATTCATTGCGACGTAGATCGCAGGCAGCAAGGTCGCCTGATACACGTAAAGATCGAGCGTGCCCGCGAGGTTGGGGATGTTGACGGTGACGAGTGCGTTGCCCGTCGTCGAGGTAATGCCGAGCAGAACCGCGATCATCGCGTAAAGGGCGCGCCGCACCGGCGGATGGCGCGGCGAGAACGGTCCTCCCGGAACCAACGGCCGTTCCGCGGTCGAGAATTGGTATTCGGGTGTGGCTGGCGGGTTTGCACTGGACATCAGGCGCCTCGCCGTTGCAGCAAGGGCGCAACCGAAGAAGACACCCGCGAAGCGCGCGAACGCCCGCTCAACTCAAACGATGCGCTCGCAAGGCAAGCGCGCGCTCCGCTCGCGCGAACTTCGGCCACTTTGAACATCCCATATGGCGCTATGCACGGCTCCGATCATGTCACGGTGAGCGCGCGTTTACCGATTGGACCAAGGTCCAATTGGCTTAAATGGCGGGTCTTCTTACGCTGCAGCCTCGTCGTACGCCGCACACGACAAACTGATCACACGCGGGTTTTCGTTATCCGCCTTCGCTTGGGACGGTGTCCGAATGCTCAGGCTTTGGCACGATCTTGTCGACCTCCTTGATCTCACTGTCGCGGAATTGCGCGCGCGCTTGAGGGGACGGACCGCGGCGATCATCGGGGGCGCCGCGGCCGTGGCGCTCGGTGCGATCTTCCTTCTGAACCGGAACGATGATGAAACACTGGCCGTGGGTTCGTCACCGCGGGTGCCGGTGGTGGTCGCGCGCGTGGAGAAACAGGATTTTCCCATTGTGCTGACGGGCATCGGCAACGTCACCGCCTTGAACACGGCCGTCATTCGCAGCCAGGTGACGGGACTCGTGAAGAGCGTCGATTTCCGCGAGGGCCAGTTCGTCAAAAGAGGCGACCTGCTGGCGCAGATCGACCCGCGGACCTTCCAGGCGCAGCTCGAGGAGGCCAAGGGCGCGCTCGGTCGCGACCTGTCCCACCTTTCGAACGCCGAAATCAATCTGAGACGCTATCTCGGGCTCCAGCAACAGAACGCCATTGCTGAGCAGATGTTGGCAAATCAGCAAGCCGCCGTGCTCGAACTCAAGAACGACATCGTAACCGACAAAGGCGCAATCGCGCTCGCGCAGACCCAGCTCAGTTACACGGCGCTCATAGCGCCGTTCGATGGCGTGACGGGAATTCGCCTGCTCGACGTCGGCAATGTCATTCAACCGACGAATACGACCGGGATCGTGGTCGTGACGCAAATCCAGCCGATCAGCGTCCTGTTCACGCTGGCCTCGACCGATATCCCGCGCGTCACGGCCGCACTCGCGCAAGGCCCTGTGAACGTCGCGGCTTTCAGCCAGGACGACACGCGGCGGCTCGACACCGGGAGGCTCGTTGCCGTCAACAATCAGGCGAACCCGAGTTCCGGAACCGTGCAGCTCAAGGCGATATTCCCCAATGCGCGGCGTCAATTGTGGCCCGGTACCTTCGTGAACATCCACGTGACGGTCAGCGTCCGGCACGATGGGTTGACCGTACCGCTGGACGCCGTCCAGCAGGGCGCACATGGGCAGATCGTTTTTCTCGTCGACCGCAATCACAACGCCGTCGCGCGCAATGTCGAGGTGGCGGACACGCAGAACGGGGTCGCGCTGATCGGCAGCGGGTTGAAAACTAACGAACAGATCGTGGTGCGCGGTCAGTACCGTCTCGTCGACGGCGCACCCGTCAAGGAAATACCCAGCCGCTTCGCCAGCACCGTGCCCAATTCGTCGACCGCAAGCGCGGGCATGCTGCCTTGAACATTTCCGGACAGTTTATCCGCAGACCCATCGCGACGGGCCTGCTGATGGCGGCAATCGTGCTGCTCGGCTCGATCAGCTACGAGCTTCTGCCGGTTGCGGCGCTCCCCGATATCGACTCGCCCACGATCCAGGTAACGGCCCAGCTTCCGGGCGCCGATCCGATAACGACGGCCTCGTCCGTCGCCACGCCCCTCGAGCGCCAGTTCGGCGAGATCCCCGGTTTGACACAGATGACGTCGAGCAGCGCGCTCGGCTACACCCAGATCACGCTGCAATTCAGCCGCGATCGCACCGTCGATTCCGCGGCCGAAGATGTCCAGGCAGCGATCAACGCGTCGGCGGCCCAGCTCCCGCCCTCGCTCCTCAATCCGCCCATCTACCGCAAGACGAACCCCGCAGACACGCCGATCCTCCTCATTGCGCTGACATCGGACACGCTCCCTTTGAGCAAGGTGAGCGACTACACCAGCAGCATTCTGGCGCAGAAGCTCTCCCAGATTTCCGGCGTCGGCCTCGTCGGGATCGGCGGCGAACAGGATCCCGCCATACGAGTCCAGGTCGATCCCGCCAAGCTCGCGGCCGAAGGCATTGATCTGGAAACGGTGCGCGCGGCCCTTGTCGATGCCACCGTCAATCAACCGAAGGGCACGCTCTACGGCAACCAGCAGGCGCGCTCGCTCGAAACGAACGATCAGCTCACGACCGCCAAAGGCTTCAACGACTTCGTCGTCGCGTTCCGGAACGGAGCGCCGGTCCGGGTGCGCGATATCGGCCGCGCCATCACGGCACCGGAAGACAAGACTTTGGCGGGCTGGGTCAATTCGAAGCCCGCCATCCTCCTGTCCGTTCAGCGTGAATCAGGCGCCAACGTCATCGAGACGGTGAACAGGATCAAACAGGAGCTGCCGAAGCTTCAGGCGTCCCTGCCTCCCGCGGTAAAGCTCAGCATCGTCTCGGACCGCACGCAGACCATTCGCGCCAGCGTATCCGATGTCGAATTCACCCTGATGCTGACGATCGTGCTGGTCGTCGGCGTGATCTTCCTGTTCTTGCGGAAAGTCTGGGCGACGGTCATTCCCGCGGTTTCGGTTCCGCTGTCGTTGATCGGCACGGTTGCGGTGATCTATGTGCTCGGCTTCAGTCTCGACAATCTTTCGCTGATGGCGCTCACCATCGCGGTCGGATTTGTGGTCGACGATGCGATCGTGATGATCGAGAACATTGTCCGCCACATCGAGGGGGGTGCCACGCCGATGGACGCGGCCATCAAGGGCGCGGGCGAAATCGGCTTCACCATCATGTCGATCTCGATCTCGCTGATCGCGGTTTTTATCCCGCTGTTCCTGATGAGCGGCGTCGTGGGCCTCCTGTTCCGGGAGTTCGCGGTGACGGTTGCCGTCGCGATTCTCGTTTCCGTCGTCGTTTCGCTGACGTTGACGCCCATGATGTGTGCGCGCCTTCTGACGCCGGAGGGCAAGTCGCATCCCGGCCCGCTGTCGGGCATGCTTGAAAACGCGCTCACCTCCCTCGTCGCCGCCTATGATCGCTTTCTGGTGATCGTGCTCAGAAACCAGCGGACGACCCTGATCACATTGCTCCTGACGATCGCGGCAACCGTACTGCTGTTCATCGTCATCCCGAAGGGGTTCTTCCCCCAGCAGGACACCGGCATGATCCTCGCCATCACCGAAGGCGCGCAGGATATTTCACCCCAGGCAATGCGGGAGCGGCAGGAGGCCATTCTGGACATCGTCTCGCGCGATCCCGCGGTCGCGAACGCGACGGCCTATATCGGGCCCGGCGGTTCGACCGTCACGGAAAACGACGGCCGCATGTTCATCACGCTCAAGCCGGAAAGCCAGAGGAACGTGACCGCCGACCAGGTCATCACAAGGCTGTCGCGGGCGCTGCAGGCGGTGCGCGGCGCGGCCGTCTTCATGCAGGCGGCGCAGGACATCAATGTCGGCTCCCGCCTGTCGAAGACGCAGTACCAGTACACGCTGGTCGATGTAGATCTCGACGAGCTGAACCGCTGGGCTCCGCGCGTCCAGGAGGCCATGAAAAGGCTGCCGGAATTGACCGGCGTCGCCAGCGACCAGCAAAGCGACAGCCGCATCCTGAACGTGAAAATCGATCGCGACGTCGCATCGCGGTTCGGGATCACCCCGGCGGCGGTCGACAATATTTTGTATGACGCGTTCGGCCAGCGCCATGTCGCGCGAATCTACACGTCGCTCAACGAGTACTACGTGATCCTGGAAGTCGATCCGGCATTCCAGTTCGGTCCGCGCGCGCTCGATCGGCTCTACGTGACGGCACCCAGCGGCGGGGAAGTGCCGATCAATCTCTTCGCGTCGATGGTATCCACCGCCGGTCCGCTGGCCATCAATCACCAGGATCAGTTCCCCTCGGTGACGCTCAGTTTCAATCTCGCGCCGGGCGCGGCCATCGGCGACGCGGTTGCTGCCGTCAATCGCACCGTCGCCGGCCTCAACCTTCCGCACTCGATCGCGGCCAGCTTCCAGGGCAGCGCCCAGGCCTTCCAGAATTCTCTCGGAAGCACGCCGATCCTGATCCTCGCCGCCCTCGTCGCCGTCTACATCATACTGGGCATGCTGTACGAAAGCCTGATCCATCCCGTCACGATCATTTCGACGCTGCCCTCCGCCGGTTTCGGCGCCCTACTCACCCTGCTGATCTTTGGTTTCGGTCTCGACGTGATCGGCATCATCGGGATCATTCTTCTGATCGGCATCGTCAAGAAGAACGGCATCATGCTGGTCGATTTCGCGATGCAGGGTCAGCGCGAGCGCGGACTGAGCCGCGAAGCCGCCATCCACGAAGCCTGCTTGCTGCGCTTCCGCCCCATTCTCATGACGACGCTTTGTGCGCTCCTGGGCGGCGTGCCTTTGATGGTCGGCACCGGCACGGGATCCGAAATCCGCCAGCCGCTTGGGTTCGCGATTGTGGGCGGGCTGCTCGTTTCGCAGCTTCTGACGCTGTTCACGACTCCGGTGGTCTATCTCTACATGGACAGGCTCGGCAACTGGATCGCGACCGGCTTCGGAACGCACGCGACACCTGTTGGAGCGGGCCCCAATCCCGTCCGCTCGGGGCTCTGAAGGGCGCCTGGATGTGACATGATGAATTTGGCAGTTCTTTCCGCCATCTCGGCGCTCGCAGGTTCGGCAGTCGGCGGCCTGACCTCGTTCCTCAGCACATGGCTCGGTCAAAACGCGCAGTTCAAGACCCAGCTTCGGCTCAGCGACAAGGGCCGCAAACAGGAATTGTACAAGGATTTCGTCGATAACGCGTCGCAGCTCTATATCGATGCGCTGACCCACGACAAGCCGGACCTGTCAAAAGCGATTGCGCTCTACGGGCTGGTCAGCCGGATGCGGATCGTGTCGTCACCGGAAGTATCGGAGAAGGCTGAAGCCATCGCGCGTCAGATCGTGGCGTTCTACCCGCAGCCCAACAAGTCCTTCGAGGACCTGGTCGCCATGATGGAGGCGGATTCGCTGGATCCCCTGCACGACTTCTCCGACGCCTGCCGCGACGAGCTCGAGGGCCTGACTCTACGGTGATCCCGCTCTTGGCGTCAGACGAACTCGGTCCGCAACACGGCGGCCGTCTCCTTTCGCACCCGCCGCGTCATGCCCGCATCATCGATCAGCGAGATGCCGTAAGACGGGATTATTTCCTTCAGCTTCGGAAGCCATCCGTCTTTCGTCAGTCTGTCTTTGAAACATTTCTCGAGCACGCCGATCCCGATGAAGGCGGCCGTCGATGCTCCGGGCGACGCACCCAGGAGGGCTACGAGCGAACGGTCTTCGGCAGCGACGAGTTCGGTTCCGAATTCGAGCAGCCCGCCCTGCTTGATGTCCGGTTTGATGATTTGGACCCGCTGACCGGCGACCTGCAGCCTCCAGTCCGCCGGATCGGCCCGCGGAAAATACTCGTCCAGCGCCGACAGACGTTGACTTTCAGACTGGAGCACCTGCCCGATCAGATATTCGGTCAGATCGAAATTCTTGTGCGCGACCGACAGCATCGGCTCGATATTGGCGGGCCTGATGGACTCGACCAGATCGAGAAGCGAGCCGTGTTTCAGGAATTTGCTCGAAAACCCCGCATAGGGACCGAACAGCAGCGAGCGCTGGCCGGCGATGATGCGTGTGTCGAGATGCGGCACGGACATCGGCGGCGATCCCTCCGCAGCCTTGCCGTAGACTTTGGCGTGATGGCGCTTGCTGATGGCGGCATCGTCACACCGGAGCCAGAGCCCGCTGACCGGAAACCCGCCATAACCCTGACCTTCGGGGATGTCCGACTTTTGCAGCAGCAGCAACGCGTCGCCGCCCGCACCGATAAAGACGAACTTCGCGGTGACCGGCTCCACGGCGCCGCTTTTCAGATCCTGCACGTCGATCCGCCACCGCCCATCGCCCGTGCGGCGCAATCCCACAACACGCTGTTGATAGTGCACCGCGAAACCCGATTGAGCCTTCAGCTGATCCACGAGCAGATTGGTGAGCGCGCCATAGTCCACATCCGCGCCTGTGACGATCCGCGTCGCCGCGATCGGTTCGCTGCCGTCGCGGCCTTCCATCACCAGCGGCACCCACTCGCCGATCTGCTTACCATCGTCGCTGTACTCCATGCCGTGATAACAGTGATGCGCACTCATCGCGGCGAAACGCTTCTTGAGAAACGAGACGTTTTCCGTGCCATGCACGAAGCTCATATGCGGCACCGGATGAATGAAGCTGCGCGGATCCTTGATCGCGCCTTTCTTCACGAGATACGACCAAAGCTGGCGGGAGAGATCGAACTCGACATTGACCTTCAAGGCGCGCGAAATATCGACGCTGCCGTCGGCGCGCTGCGGCGTGTAGTTCAATTCGCAATTCGCCGCGTGTCCCGTGCCGGCATTGTTCCACGCCTCGGAACTCTCGAGCCCGGCACCGGCGAGCTGCTCGAACATCACGATGCCGAGCGAAGGATCGAGCTCCTTGAGATAGGTTCCCAATGTGGCGCTCATGATGCCGGCGCCGATCAGCACGACATCGGCGTCTGCGCGATCACTCATGCGAATTTCTCCTGTCGAACGACGAATGCGTCACGGCGCGGACGAAGCAGCCGCAGCAGCGGTCGCCTTGAACGGCACTTTGGTGTCGGGGTTGAGCACGACGTAAAGCCGGCGCCACGGCTGGTCGTCGATGAGCTTCCAGGAATGGCCGCCGCCGGCCGTGTCCTCGGCAAACAATATCTCGCCGGGACGCAGGATGAAGCGCTCGCCGCCACGTGTCAGAAATTCCAGCGTGCCGCTAAGCGTGACCACGAATTGCCGCGCGGGCGCGGTGTGCCAGTCGAGCGAACCGCCCGAGGCCGTCTCTTCAAATGACGCGTTTTTTACGGCGAGCTTGCCGGTGGCGGCATCGCCGTGGGGGCCGGATCCGAATTCGAGGAAGCCTTCTTCATGGCGAGAATTGTCACTCGAGTCGGTCCACAGGTGCACGCATCGAATCATCGGGTTGCTTCCATTTTTAACGACCGTCCAAACGCATGACCCAGTGAGTCGTCTTGGAGAACGCCCTACGACCGTTTTGAAGGCTAGAAGGATTTTGCCGTCTTGCGGCGATCTCAACCATGGAGTCGCTTGTCACGCATCGGCCGCAACATCGCGCACCGTTGATAATCCAAGATTTTTCGACGTATCGATCGGTCATGGAACGCGGGCTGCCCGGTTCCACGTTTCATCGTCCACTGCGGCAAATTCGAACGTTGCTTTGTCGAGGAAGCGGGATAAGTGTCGTGTGTCGTTACGCGCCTTTTGCAGGTGATCGCCATGGACGCCGTTATCCTGTCGCGCCTCCAATTCGCCTTCACCATCGGCTATCACATCCTGTGGCCGACCTACACGATCGGCATCTCGTCTTACGTCGCCTGCCTCAGCTTCCTGTGGTGGCGCACGGGAAATACGGTCTATCGCGACCTGATGCGATTTTGGACGCGTCTCTTCGCGATGGGTTTCGGCATGGGCGTCATTACCGGCGTCGTGTTGAGCTACGAGATCGGCGCGAACTGGTCGGCTTACGCGCATGTCGTGAGCAACGTGCTCAGCCCGCTTTTCATGTATGAGGCGCTCAGCGCATTTTTTCTCGAGGCAGGGTTCATCGGGATCGTTCTGTTCGGCGAAGGCCGCGTCAGCCGCGGCACGCATTTCTTCGCGTGCTGCATGGTGGCACTCGGCAGCCTCTTGAGCGCGACCTGGATCCTCGCGGCCAATTCCTGGATGCAGACGCCTGCCGGCGCCGTGCGCGACGCGGCCGGCATCTTCCACCCCGTGAGCTGGGTCGCCATCATCTTCAATCCGTCCTTCCCCTTCCGTTTCATGCATATGGTCTGCGCGAGCTTCCTGACGGGCGCATTCGTCGTGGCCGGCGTCTCGGCCTTTTATATGTGGAAGCGGCGCAATCTCGATACGGCCCATGTGGCGTTTTCCATGGCGATGTGGACGGTGCTGATCCTCGCGCCGACGCAGCTTGTTCTGGGCGACATGCAGGGGCTGAACACGCGCGAACACCAGCCGACCAAGCTCGCGGCGATGGAAGGATTGTGGGACAGCGGAAACGGCGTCGCCGCCACGCTGATCGCCTGGCCCGATATGGCGAAGGAAAAGAATCTCTACGAAGTCGCCGTTCCGAAGCTGGGAAGTCTCTACCTGACGCATTCCTGGAACGGTTATGTGCAAGGGCTGAAGGCCGTTCCCGCACGGGACAGACCTTATGTGCCGATAGTGTTCTTTGCGTTCCGCGGGATGGTGGGCATCGGTCTCGTGTTGCTGGCGACGGCGATCACCGGCGCGATCCTGCGTTGGCGCGGACAGCTTTTCACCACCCGCTGGTTCCAGCTGCTGGCGATGGCGGTGACACCGCTGGGCTTTCTTGCCGTGCTTTGCGGCTGGACGGTGACCGAAACGGGCCGCCAGCCCTTCCTCGTTTATGGCGTGTTGCGAACGGCCGATGCGGTATCGCCGATCTCGGCAGCCGCCGTGACCACATCGCTCACCATTTTCATCGTGGTCTATAACCTTCTTCTGCTCGCGTTCTTCTGGTACGGCGCCCTCACCATCTTGAGAGGTCCCACGGGCGAAAAAGCGACGCCGCATTCCGTCCGGCCCGGCATCGACGAGTCGGCGCCCGCGGTGCTCGTGTCGGGAACACGCGCGGCCCATCCCGCCGCAGGAGATTGACGGCCATGGGCACTTCCATCTTCTTTGCCTGCGTCACCGCTTTCGCCGTCGTCGTCTACGTGCTGGCCGACGGTTTCGACCTGGGCGTCGGCATTCTCTTCCTGCTCGCGCCGCGGGATGAGGATCGCGATATCATGATGCAAAGCATCGAGCCCGTGTGGGACGGCAACGAGACGTGGCTCGTGATGGGCGGCCTCCTGCTCTATGCGGGTTTTCCCGCGGGCTATTACATCCTGATGCCGGCGTTCTATCTGCCCGTGATGCTGATGCTGTTTGCGCTGATCTTTCGCGGCATTTCTTTCGGCTTCCGTTTTCAGGACCCGCGTCTTCGGCCCATATGGGATTTGGCTTTCGCCGGAGGTTCGCTGTTCGCGACCTTCGCGCAGGGGCTCATTCTGGGCGGCATCGTCAACGGCGTGCCGGTGGTGGACAACGCGTTCGCCGGCGGCCCGTTCGCATTTTTCAGCATCGAGGGCGTGCTGTGCGGGTTGGGCCTCGTCTTCGGCTACGCATTGCTCGGCGCCGGCTGGCTGATCTGGAAGACGGAAGGTCCGACGCAGGCCTTCGGCCGCGCGGCCGGCCGCTGGTCGCTCATTTTCACGGCCATCATGATGGCATTGGTGAGCGCGTGGACGGCGCTCTCCAATGCCGAAGTCGCCACGCGATGGTTTTCGTTTCCCAACATCGTGTTTCTCGGGCCCGTGCCGACCATCACGGCGATCGTGATTGTAGGGATCTGGTTCAGCCTCGAGAGCCGCCACGAGATCAGACCGTTCCTGCTCTCGATCCTGCTGTTCTTCCTGGGACTGGCGGGGCTCGTCGTGAGCTTGTGGCCCTATGTGATCCCGGGAGAGATCACGATCTGGGACGCCGCATCAGATCGTGCCACGCAGATTTTCGCGGGCGTCGGCGTCGCGATCATCCTGCCCATCGTGCTCGCCTATCAGGCGCACGCCTATTGGGTGTTTCGCGGCAAGACCGTGCCGGGCGGCGAAAACGCCTATCACGCGTCCGAACCGTAAGCGCGCGGACGCGCCTGGGCTTTCACGTCGTGACCTCTTTGGCGATGGCCGCGAGCCCCGCCGTCATTGCGCCCAGAAGCTGGTCGGCGTCGTGATCGATACCGTGGCGCTGAGCCAGCCACTTCGGGTCGTTGTAGGAGAGCCAGACCTTGCCCGCCGCGTCCTGCCAGACCAGCATTTTGAGCGGCAGGTCGATGCCCATCGTTTGCTTCGCCTGCATCAGCGGCGTGCCGGCTTTCGGACTCCCGAAAATGACGACCACGGTCGGCCCGAGGGTCATCCCCACTTCGGCAGCTGCTGCGGCGTGATCGACGCGTGCAAATACGGCCATCCCGCGCTTGGTGATGTTCGCCGCCAGGCGATCGAGTGTGTCTTTCGCGCTATGGGCGCTCAACGTCGTGACAAGTCCATCGGGGTTCATGGATCCTCCATTCCGCCGGCAAGGCGCTAGTGATTCATACCATGAGAGGGCAAGGTCGCCGACGCGATCTCCTCGCAAACCGCCGAAAGCTCCAGCCCCAGATCGGCCAACGCGGTGTTTCCGTAGCGCGCGAAGGCAAGAGCGGGATCGGTCCAGCGCAGCACCGCGCGGCCTCCCGCCGTCTCGAGGAGCGCGAATTTCAGCGGGGCTTCGAGGAGGGCCGCGGGATCGGCTGCGAGAATGCGGGCCAGGAAGCGCGGATGAAAGAAAAGGATCTGGCGCGCGGCGCCGATCGCGAATCCGCCGCGCTTCAGCAAGGATTGCGGATCGATCTCGTGCAGCACCCAGAGGCCCGCGCCCTCGATCGCGCCATGCAATTGTTCCGCCGTATCGGAAACCGTGCACCGGCATGTCAGCGCGTGCTGAAACGCGTCGGCCGCCTCTCCGAAAGCCCCATAGGGAACAGCATTGTCGGGGGTCAGCATGAAAGCACTCGTCCTATTCGCGCTGCCAGCGCCGCCACACGCTGGGACTCATCCCCGTCTCGCGCGTGAAAACACGCGCCAAGTGGCTCTGATCCGAAAAGCCGCAGGCGACGGCCACTTCGGCCAGATGCGGATTGCCGTCGTGCATAAGCGTCTTGGCGGCATCCACCCGGCGCTTGAGAAGCCATCGGTGCGGCGTATCGCCGGTCGTCTCGCGAAAGGCGCGCGAAAAATGGCTGACCGACAGGGCGCATTCCTGCGCGACGCGTTTGACCGACACCCGGCCATCGAGATTCGCATTCAGAAATTCCTGGGCCCGGCGGATCTGCCAGGGCGCGAGGCCACCCTTCGAACGGAAGTGGGCAGGCTTCAGACGACCATAGGTCCGCGCCACATGCGCGGCCATCGCAAAACTCACATGACGGACGAACAGGCCGTTCGGCTCTTCGGGCCGCGCGAATATCGGCAACAGCGACCGCGCGAGGCTCGCAATCGTTTCGTCGGCAATTCCCGCGCCGGGGCGATAAACCAGATCGCCGATCCGCGGCGCGCCCATTTCGTCGGAAATGATGTCGAAGGCGATGCGCGGCATGAAAAAATAAATTGCATGCACCGGCTTGTCGATCAGGACGCGCGGATCGCGTTTCAGATCGCTGATGACGGCGTCTCCGGCGCGCAGATCGCAAACCGGCGCTTCCTTTCCGTTTTCCCAATAGCGGGCCCGCGGACAATCCTGAAGCAGCGTCCCGACAAGATAGGCGTCCTCGCGGGAGAACGACGCACTCATGCCCTTTCTGCGATTGGGCGCGTAAATCCGGCAGACGCCGATCTGGGAATTTCGGACAGCGAGCGCGGCCCCCGTGCGCATCTCCGCGTCGTGCGCGATCTTCACATCCCGGCCGCCGTTCCCGCGCCTGGCCGTAACGGGGCAGAATATCCAGCTGTATTGAACGTCTGCATTCTGCGGGCCGGCGTCATCGCCGAGCGGCAAGTCCGCGAGATCATTTTCATCATCGAAAACAGTTTGGCGGAGCGTCGACAGGGCGCGCATGATCAGGTCTCCGGCAAATTGTTCTTACAACGGGTCCGGGAGTTGAATATCGGCTCTGCCTTTCGTTCGATCCGGATTCAAATTGTATCTGCCAACAAAATGCCTGGCGCCGTCACAATATCCGCAATCGCACGCAAGAGGCCGCGCTTCCGGTTGCGAAACGGTGCCGCAGGATGGGGTCCCGCGTGGGGCATTGGATATGATGATTTTTCTTTACCAAGTGTGCGAAGCGACAATCGGGCCTAGCTTCGGGAATTTCTTCGCGAATGCCACAATCACGTCATTGAAGCGAATCACATCCAATGTCTTGCGCGATGAAACCTCATTCATCACAAGATACCCGGCGTCCCGCATCGCGCCCGCAAGCGCCTTCTCTAAAGCCGCCACCACATCACGGCGCTTGTCGTGCTCAGCCCGCTCTGTCGCTTCTGATTCCTGCTCAAGCGGTCCCAACGCAATCAATCGAAAGGCACACGCTTCGGGTTCAATCCCGCGTAGCCCCAAATGCTTGCGGAGCATGTTGCTCTTTTCCACGAAACCAAGGTGTCGCCCCATGCGATTGAACGGCGATTGGGCGTTGGTTGAGGAACTATCGCCAGTGCGCCCCACATAGTAGAGCGGCACTTGTCGTTCTGGCGTCACTTCCCAAACATATAACCAGAACCCACGCCGAAGAACGCTGCCATCAAATTGCAATTCATGAAGCACTGCGCGCGTCATTGGAAACGTGCCTCTATCAACACCCCCTAAGCCTCAGCCCGCGCAATCTTGCGTATCAGGCGCAGCGTTGCGCGGCAATCGGCAAGCGCCCGATGCGATCCGTAAGGGAGCTTGAGATATGGACCGGACCTAGCGAAGGTCCGATAGGTCTGCATCGCGCATTCCCAACGAGCACTGACGCCCTCCAGTTTGTGGAGCTTGAATGTGCGCCCGATGACGTCACGGTCGAATCTCGCATTGTAAGTGATGACGCTCTTGCCGTGTAGAATCTCGCGAATGGCTCCGGCCTCGTGGGCAAATGGAGCGCACAATTTCACAGCCTCGTTGGTTATTCCGTGTATCTTGATGACGCGCGCGGGAATCTTGTAGCGCGGCTTAAACATGCCCTGATAGATTGACTTGCCTTGCATGTTGATCGCGGCAAGCTCAATCACTTCGACGTTGGACTTGTCCAATAGCCCTGTCGTTTCCGTATCCACAATTATTGCGTCGGAGTCGAGCAATCGCTTTGACCACATGATCGCGTCTAGTCGGCTCCCAACCCACGAACGCGGGTTGTCTAGCCAGTCCATGTGAATCTTGCCGGACTGGATGTTGAAGCGCGCGAGGTAGCTCACGTCTAGCGCATATTGCGTGGTGGCGCGGGACTCCCAAAGTGCGAATGCTTCATCGTTGTGCTTCTGGGCTTTTTTAACCGTCCATCCGTTCATGACCGCGAGATGCGCCAGCGCCTCCTGAGTCCGGCCCGTGGCATTCGCGTAGCCCATGTGAACCGACAGATGGCACTTGGAACAGATAGGTTCTAATCCGATAAGTTGTTGCACCCGGCGTTCATCGTCGTAGTGCCAAAGCTCATGCAGGTCCAACGAGCGCTGCTCGGTTCCGCAATACGCGCACTTGAGCCGGTCGCGGTAGAGTTGGTTCGGTAGATCGATGCTGAGAAAGCGCGGACGGAACCGCGCCGCGCCGAGGTGCCAGCGCAACGCTTCCCAAGTATCGCCTGCCACGACCGCGCGGACGTTGCGTCCCCATGCAAGCGGCGGGACAAGTTGAATTTGAAGGGGCGTCATTCCGCTCATATCACGCCAAGAAATCTGCCTACATGGACTCTCTCAACGACCAAGAAAGGTGTTCGCTCGCTCCGCAAGCAACTTGCGGCGTCGAGCTAGAAAATCCTTATAGCGACGCACATGCCAAAGCGCGCGATCTGTTGGGATGCACTGTTTCTCAAGCTCCACTTTTGAGACGTTTAGCCGTTCGAGATATGTCGCGGGTTCTTCCGTCGATACATCCAAATTCGTGCTCGCGCTCAGTATAGCGTAATTGGCGAAGGTGTTTATGTCCTCGAATTTCAATTCTTTCTGTTTGTTCAAGAGCGCGCGCGGGAAAAAGTGATGCACTTGGAGAGGCGCACCGTGCCCGACAACGGAGCCGTCAAGCGGGAAGTCCGTGTTCAACCAGTCCTTCGCGTTCTTGTCTCTCAGCATGGACAGAAACAGAGACATGATAGCTCCGCTCAAACGTCCCGTCAGGAAATCTTCAGCCCGCAGTTTGCGGAGTCGGCGTTGTGTCGCGGTCCAAAGCTGCTTGACAGTCGGCTTGCTTTCCAACGCCCGCAGAACCTTGTCTAGCTGTGTCTCAACCGAACCGCTGAAATACCCATGTATGCACGCGAGCAACAACCAGCTTCTAGCAAGTCGCTTGTCTTCGACGGTCCAAGTGTCCCCGCGCGAAAGGATTACAATGAGCGGAATCAAAGCGAGGAACGATGGGATTTGCGCCTCGGAATTCCAACGCACGGTTCCGGTTAGGAACTCTATGAGCTTCGCGACACCCCGCTCCGTGCGCGTCCATGACTCTTCGATTTCAGCGGGCTTTACACCGACCCAAAACTGGTCTGGATCGGGAATCCTAAAGCGCCCCGTATGCACGGCAAGCAAGCACTGAACGAGGAAGGGCATTGTGAGGCGAAAATCCTGCCAGCGGTTCTGAGCCGCGCGGATTTTCTTTGAGGCAAGTCCCGGCACATGCAACGCAAGCTCAGCGATGCTCAAATCACTACGGCGGAGCTTGCGCCCGGTCGAATTGAACCGGATGAATAACTCTGTCGCGAGCGCGTAATCAGCAGTCTCGAATTCTGTTATGCCGATTTTGTAGCTTTTAATCGCCTCAAGAGCGGCCAAGTCGCGGCGCACCATTTCTTCATGCTCGGGCTTGAAGTACTCATCTGCCTTGATCGCATTGAGACGGCCCGTGATGCTGAAATTGCTTTGTAAGACCTCACTGACGGGGACGCACCAAGGATCATCGCCCTCATTCTTTCCACGCCAATAGAACGTGTCGTCACCGTCGCCTTCACGCTCAGGCCAGACGTAAAACATCAGCGGGTAGTCCTCATCTCCGTCCCTCAGGTGCATCAGCGCCGTGAGGCGTTGTTGTCCATCAAGAAGGTAGCCATAAAATCCTTCAAGGTGTGCGCCCCTGCGGAGCTTTTGCTTATCAAATGCGCGTTGATCGACAGCGGTCTTGGCTTTCCAAATCAGCATGTGCCCGATAGGCAAACCCCGATAGAGCGAGTCCATCAGCAACAGGATGGCTTTCTTGGTCCACACGAAATCACGCTGAATCTCTGGTAGGACAAGCTGGTTGTGGTCCATGAGTTCAAGCAGCTTGTCGATTGACTTGCTGACGTTTTCAACGCTCGAATCCGGCATATCTATCCCCTCCGTGAATCAGCCCCGCATTGCCATCGTTCTCTATGGGGCGATCAGTTTCCCCTAGTGTCATCCGTTTTCGATGCAGCATACCTGTTCGCTAGTTCCGCGACCTCACATATGCCGATTACATCCACTTTCCGATCTGTCTTAAAGATCATGTCGAATATCGCGTGAATAATGTCCTCGTCGTCCGGTATCGGAATTGCGGTGTTTCGACCAAACGGCGCGCGGACTCGCTTCCCCGGCTCAATCTGCCTCACCACGATTTGGACTTCATGCTCGGGCGGCAACGACTCGAAATAGACGCGGGGAATTGTCGCTCCCTCACTCGCTATCAATGGCCGTAACCGGTGCGACCGCGTCGGATGCGTTGAAAACCAAGCCGCGTCATCCTCTTTCCAAGGGCTATCGGATAAATTCAGTTGGCCGTTTTTGGCCTGGATGCCCGCGCGTCGCTGGATATCCGAAACTACCTTATCCCTACCGGCGAATCCCCTTTGTATGGCGTTCAGCGCCTTTTCCATTTGTTCGGGAGAGGGCATGGGTCCGTCGTTGCGTCGTCCCGCGAAAGCCACAAAGTCATCATGATTGCGGTTCACGAACACGCCAGACGTGACAAGCTGTGCGATTTTGTCTGCGCAGCATTCGCCAGCGAGCGCGACGTTGCCGTCAGCGGTCAAGCCACCGCTGGTGCGCGTATTGTGTTGAAACTCTGCACCGCAGATAGTGCAGTTGTCGCCTGACCGCCGAATGATCTTTCGGATTTTCCGTTCGATATTACGCCGTGAGCCTCTGTCCATCATCGTCCCTCGCGTTGTGCCCGACGCTGTAACGCCTCTTTCACACGGTCAAATGCCGCTTCATGAAAGCCCATTAGAAACAACGCCCTTCGGAGGTCTTCGCTAGATGGATCGGCGTTCGCGGTGTCGGTTTCACGGCGCGCATAGCCAAGCAGCGCCTCGCATCGTGCGTATATATCTGCGATGTCGATGATGTAGCTATCAAGCTCGATTTTGAGCAGGTTTCGCCGTCCGGGTGTCCCCACAATTGCATCATCTTTCATTCCGCGAAGTCGGACATTTTGGACTTGAAGCTGGCTAAGCAAGTCCGAGATTACTTCGGCCATTTCATTCGACGCGGCTTCAATAACCTCAGATAGCGCGCGCGTTGCATCTGTGGGCAGCAGCGGAATCTCCCATCCGACGATTGCATCACGAGGGACAGAATCATCCGCGCTCGATAAATAGAGCCTCCTAAGACCAGCCCCAACGTGCCGCGCGTATTCCATCATTCCACTGAGAACGATGGGCAGAGTCGAACGAGCAGCCGCATGTCTGCGCGTTAGCCGGTCACGGTCCGCCACTCGCGCCATCTGCGTCTGATAATGGACGAATCCGCCCCCGATGAATGCAGCGACGATGGCGAGGACGCCTGTGACCAGCGTCTGCCAGTGGTCGAGAACCGTTATCCACGTGTCGGTGTTCTGGACGGCCGTCATCGCCTCCTACGTCCGCTTGTCGTGTGCGCTGGCTTTTCGAAACGAGACTTGAGCCGTTCCATGTCCTTTGTCTCACATTTCCATACCGTAAGGGCATTCCAGCCTTCGGAGCGCAACGTGCTTGCGACCGAGCGTCCCTAGCAACGTTGGGGGCAGCGTGATGCGAAATGTCTTCGGGACTTTTTCGGGACTCTCCGTTCCCAAAGTCTCACTTTGGGGGCGTTTCGTTCCCTTTTCGCGTTCTCAACAATCGCGCTAAGTGCTTGAAAAGATGGTCGGAGCGGCGGGATTTGAACCCACGACCCCCAGTCCCCCAGACTGGTGCGCTAACCAGGCTGCGCCACGCTCCGTACCGTTTTGGCGGGGGTACCCCGCCGAGGGCCGCGGACTATAGTCGGGGCCCCCGCCCGCGGCAACGGAGGGAGGGCGGTGTTTCCGACCTTATTTTGCCATGCCTCCGGGTCGGTCGTTTTGTCGTGCCGCCACCCCGGTCGGCGCGCAGTGCGGGCCGCTTGCAGGCTCCCTCCCGCGCGTCCGCGGCGCGCGTGTCTCGCTGCATCGTTTAATTGATAGGTGGCCGGGTCGAGCCCGGCCATGACAATGCGTTAGAGCTTCGGCTTCACGGCCCGGACGCGGTCGCGCATCACCAGCAACTCGGCCAGCAGAAGCTCGAGGCGTACGCGCTTGTGTTCTTCGAGTGCCACGGTCTCGGCCGCGTCGGCATGGGCGCGCATGAGGGCGGCCATCGCCGCGCGTGCACCGGTCTCGGATTCGCGCGGTGCGTCTTCGTCCGAATCCGCCGACGGCACCGGCGCGCGCCGCACATCCACTTCGTCCGCCGGATGCCCATCGAGCGCATGCCAGGGCGCGGGACTGTCTTTCTGCATGGTGCGGCCGATCTCGGCCACGTGCCGCCAGCCCCTGTCGCGCAGGACTTTCTGCACGCCCTTGATGGTGTAGCCATCGGAATAGAGAAGCGAACGAATGCCGCGCAGGAGCGCCACATCCTCGGGCCGATAGAAACGCCGTCCGCCGGCGCGCTTGATCGGGCGCACCTGCGCGAAGCGCGTTTCCCAGAACCGCAGGACATGCTGCGGCACGTCGAGCTCGACCGACACTTCGCTGATGGTGCGGAATGCTTCCGGCGATTTTCCCTTCGCCGCGACGACAGACGCCAGTGCCGTGGTCATTCGGTGATCTCGAGATCCGGCGTCTCGCCATTGATCATGGCCTTCAGCACGTGGCTCGGCCGGAATACCAGGACGCGGCGCGGCGCGATGGGCACTTCGTCGCCCGTCTTGGGATTGCGTCCCATGCGCTGGGATTTCTGCCGCACGGCAAAGGTGCCGAAGGAGGAGAGCTTCACCGTCTCGCCGCGCGCGAGCGCTTCGCAAACTTCCTCCAGCATGTCTTCCACCATTTGGGCCGATTCATTGCGGGAAAGACCCACGGCTTCGAACACCGCCTCCGTGAGGTCGGCCCGGGTCAGGGTGTTCGTCGTCATGAAGAATCGTCTCCCCTATCACCCGGAAAGCCTAGGCGTGAGCCGATTTGCCGTCAATCTCAAAGGGATAGGCGTATCTGTTAATAAGCCTACCAGCGCAGGAGCGCAGCACCCCAGGTAAAGCCCCCGCCCATCGCTTCCAGAAGGACCAGATCGCCCCGTTTGATCCGGCCGTCGGCCACGGCAACCGCGAGCGCCAACGGCACGGATGCGGCCGAGGTGTTGCCATGTTGTGCGATGGTGGAGACCACACGCTCCAGCGGTACGTGCAGTTTTTTCGCCGTCGTATCGAGAATGCGCTGGTTCGCCTGATGCGGCACGATCCAGTCGATGTCGGAAACCTTCACGCCGCCGTTGCGCGCGGATGTTTCGATGGCCGCGCACGTATTCGTCACCGCATGCTTGAATACGTCTTTGCCTTGCATGCGCAAGAAGCCGGTCGTCTGTGTCGATGACGGACCGCCGTCGACATAAAGCAGATCGTGCAACCGTCCGTCGGAATAAAGCTCCGCGTTCAGCACGCCGCGATCGGACGTTTTGCCCTCGCCTTCGCCGGCGCGCAGAACGACGGCGCCGGCGCCGTCGCCAAACAGCACGCAGGTCGTGCGATCGGTCCAATCCATCAGACGCGACATCGTTTCGGCGCCGATGACGAGCACGCATTTCGCAGCGCCCGCTTTGATGAAATTGTCGGCCGTGGATACGGCAAACACGAAGCCGGAGCACACCGCCTGCACGTCGAAGCCTGCACCGCGCGTCATGCCGAGGCGCGCCTGCACACGCGTCGCGACGGACGGAAACGTTTCGTCGGGCGTCGTGGTGGCGACGATGATGAGATCAATCTCTTCGACGCCGATCTTCGCGTCGGCGATCGCGGCTTCCGCCGCCTTGAGGGCGATATCCGATGTCTTCTCGCCCGGCTTTGCGATGCGCCGTTCGCGAATGCCGGTGCGCTCGACAATCCATTCGTCGCTCGTGTCGACCTTCTTTGCGAGTTCGCTATTGGTCAGGATCGTCTCGGGCAGATACGCGCCGACGCCGACAACCTGGGAACGGATTACTGTCACGAAGCGATGGCTCCCGCTGCTTGGGCCTGCAGGGGTACCAGGGCGGCGCGGTCTGCGAGGATCTTGGGAATGACTTCGGCCCTGGCCATGTCGATCGCCATGTCGAGCGCGCTCGCAAAACCCAGGGCGTCGGTGCCGCCATGGCTCTTCACGACGACGCCGTTGAGGCCGAGAAAAATGCCGCCATTGGCCGCGCGCGGATCGAGCTTGCGCCTGAGCGTGCCGAGCGCACTGCTGGCGAGCAGTCCGCCGATGCGTCCGAGGAACGAACGCCTGAGCGCGGTCCGCAAAAAGTGGATCACGAGTTTCGCCGTTCCTTCCGCGGTCTTCAGCGCCACATTGCCGGTGAAGCCGTCGGTGACGATCACATCGACAGTCCCTTCCGCGATGTCGTCGCCTTCGACGAAGCCGCAGAATTCGATCGGAAGCTTTGCGCTGCGCAGGATATGCGCGGCACCGCGAACGGCTTCGTTGCCCTTCACGTCTTCCGCGCCGACATTGAGAATGCCGACCGTCGGGCGCTCAAGGCCCAGGATTGCGCGGGCGAAGGCTTCGCCCATCACGGCGAAATCGACGAGCTGTTGCGCGTCGCTGGCCACGTTGGCGCCGACATCGAGGACAACGCTCTGGCCGCGCTTCGTCGGCCACAACGCCGCCATCGCAGGCCGGTCGATGCCTTCGAGCGTGCGCAGCTGGAACATGGACATCGCCATCAGCGCGCCGGTATTGCCGGCGGAGATCGCGACTTCGGCTTCCTGCTTGGCAACGGATTCGATCGCGCGCCACATGCTGGTGTTGCGGCCCCGCCGCAGCGCCTGGCTCGGCTTTTCTTCCATGCGCACGCGCTCCGCGGTGTGGCGGATGTCGATGCGCTGAAGAAGTTTGGCGCGCTTCGCGAAAAGCGGTTTCAGCTGGGCTTCGTCACCGTGCAGGAGAAATCTGACGGTCGGATGGCGGATGGCGGCGCGCGCCAGCGCAGCCACGACAATGCCGGGACCGGCGTCTCCCCCCATCGCATCGATCGATACCGTGAGTTCGCGGGTCACTTTCGACCTCTAGCGCGACGGGGAAAGACGGGCGCTCAGGCCTCGGCCTTTTCGACCTCGCGTCCGTCATAATGTCCGCAGGACGCGCAGACGTGATGGGGACGCTTCTGCTCGCCGCAATTCGGGCACTCGGCATGCGAAACCGGCGCGAGCGCATGGTGCGAGCGGCGCATGTTCCGCTTGGACACGGACGTTTTTCTCTTGGGGACCGCCATGGCGGATCAGCTCCATCTAGCCCTCGAACAAACCGACCTTCCTGGCGTCTTTTGGGACGCGCCGGCCAGTCTGACGGGGGCGGGCAAAAACAAGGCGCGGAGTGAACCCGAAACGACCTCCGGATTCAAGCGAGAATTGGCGGGAAAGCCGTGCAACAGGGTTACCTTTTGCGCTTTCTACTTCAAGGCTTTCAGGACCGCGAACGGACTTTCCGGGGCATCGGCGACCTTTTCCCCGGCTTCGAACGCCACACCCGGGGCGCGCGGGTAGGGGTCGATCGCCAGCGAGAATTCTTCCAGAAGCGGCGCCGCCAGATCGTAGCGGGTGCTGTCGATTTCCTCCGGAACGTCGTCCTCGCCGGCCGCCGCCGAGAGCTCACCGCTGAAGTCGAGCACCTTCTTCACCTGCCGCACGAGCAGAAGTGAGCGTGTGAAGTCTATGGAAATGCTGGCATAAACCGGGTCAAGGGTTACCGTGCAGGACTGGACGATATCGGCGTCCAGATGCGCCGTATACGCGAAGCGCGAGGCCGAGAGACGGCGCAGCGAAACCCGCCCCTCGAACTTGTTGACGCCGACCACATCCACCCAGCCAGCGAGCTCCCGGCGTTGGACGTCATTCAGGACGATCTCCGTCTCATAGCCCGCTTCGGAAAGCCGGTCGAGATCGTAGATGCGTTCGACTGGAGAATGATCGTCTGGCGTTTTCATGGGCCCGGCCCGAAATCGATTTCGCCGGCGGCGAGATCCTGCCGCGACAGGTTTTCCCGCGTGGCTGCCACATAGATGGCAAGCGCGTCGGCCCGATCAACGCTTGCCGGGTCGCCGCGATAGACGTTGCGCTGGAGCGCTGCGGCCAGGGCGGAATGATCCCCCGCCTCGCGATAGGCCTTGAGACGCCCGAAAAAAGCGTCCGCCATTTTCGTCATGCGCCGACCCATGCCCATGTCGCCGGCGCCCTGCTGTCGCAACGCCTCGTCGAACTGCACGAAGAGACCGTCAACCAGCGATTGCGAAATCGACTCGGCGCCCTCCTCCCGAAGGCGGTCGAGCACCAGCCAGGCATGGAGCGCCAGAAGATCGAAGCGACCGTCGATCGTATCGGCGACGCCAAGCGTATCGTAGAAAACCGGCAATCTGGCCTGCGCGATAAGCGCGGCCGCCAATCCGTCCGACAGCCGGCGTGTTTCAGCCCGACGACGAAGCGCATTCAACATTAACCCGATCTCCCAAGGTCTTGCACTTGCAAGGCTTGCCGCCCAAGGTTAGCACAGTCCACCGAACGGGACGGCTGGTGCGAGGATACATCCATGAGGCTTCTGACGCTTTCGCTTACGGCGGCGCTTCTTCTCGGTTGCGCGCCCGTTGTCAACCAGCGTGGCTATCTGCCGGACCCGGTCGGCGAGGCCTCGATCCGTATCGGAGCGGACAACAAGACCTCGATTCAACAACATCTGGGCGATCCCTCGACACAGGCAACCTTCGGGACCGATTCCTGGTACTACATTTCGAGCGTCGAAAAGCAGATCGCGTTCTTTGATCCGCGCGTCGAGACGCGCTCCATCCTCGCTGTCCACTTCGACAAAGACGGCCGCGTCACCGACATCCGTCACTTCGGGTTGAAGGACGGCCACGTCGTCGCCTTCGAGACGCGCGAGACGCCGGCGAAAGGCAAGGAACTGACGTTCCTCCAGCAGCTCTTCAATGCGACGCCGGGCGTGCCGATCGGCGCAGGCGGTCCGGGCGGCCAAGAGAATCCGGGCGGCGGACACTAGTACTTCGGCCGCGGCCCAAAGAAAAAAGGCGCGCTCCTGCGAGCGCGCCTTTTTCATGTCGTGGACTCAGACCCCGTGCGCGAGCGTTGCAAGAAGCAGCAGCGCCACGATGTTGGTGATCTTGATCATCGGATTGACGGCGGGACCGGCGGTGTCCTTGTACGGATCGCCGACCGTGTCGCCGGTGACGGCGGCCTTGTGGGCGTCGGAACCCTTGCCGCCGAAATGGCCGTCTTCAATGTACTTCTTCGCGTTGTCCCACGCGCCGCCGCCCGAGGTCATCGAGATGGCGACGAACAGGCCCGTCACGATCACGCCCAGGAGCATCGCGCCCAGTGCGTTGAACGCATCCGACTTGGTCGCGATCGCATCAACGATGAAGTAGAGCACGATCGGCGACAGGACCGGCAGGAGCGACGGCACGATCATCTCGCGGATCGCGGCCTTGGTCAGCAAGTCGACCGCGCGGGCATAGTTGGGCTTTTGCGTGCCCAGCATGATGCCCGGCATTTCGCGGAACTGCCTGCGCACTTCCTCGACGACCGCGGACGCTGCACGGCCGACGGCTGTCATCGCCATGCCGCCGAACAGATACGGCAGAAGTCCGCCAAGCAGGAGGCCGACGACCACCCACGGGCTCTGCAGCGAGAAGCTCGGCATGTCCATGCCCTGGAAGTACGTGTACACGTCGGAGTGGCTGGTGAAGTACTTCAGATCCGAAGTGTAAGCCGCGAAGAGCACCAGCGCGCCGAGACCGGCCGAACCGATCGCGTAGCCCTTGGTCACCGCTTTCGTGGTGTTGCCGACTGCGTCGAGCGCGTCCGTCGTCTTGCGTACGTCGCCTTCGAGGCCCGCCATTTCGGCGATGCCGCCCGCATTGTCCGTCACCGGACCGAACGCATCGAGCGCCACGATCATGCCGGCGAGCGACAGCATCGTGGAGACCGCGATGGCGATGCCGAAGAGGCCCGCCAGCATATAGGTCGCGATAATGCCGATACAGATGACGATCGCGGGCATCGCGGTCGACTCCATCGAGATCGCGAGACCCTGGATGACGTTGGTGCCGTGACCCGTGACGGAGGCCTCGGCGATCACCTTCACCGGACGGAAGCCCGTGCCCGTGTAGTACTCGGTGATCCAGATGATGGCGCCCGTGACGGCAAGGCCAATCACGCCGCAGAAGAACAGCGACTGGCCCGTGAACGTCGTGCCGGTGCTGGTCGTCAGTTCAGTGTGCAGACCGACGATGTAGTCGGTCAGCGGCCACAGCGCGATGAGCGACAGCACGCCCGTCGCGATCACGCCCTTATAAAGCGCGCCCATGATCGAGCCGTTGGTGCCCAACCGCACGAAGAACGTGCCGATGATCGAAGTGAGAATGCAGGTCGCCGAGATCGCCAGCGGATAGAGCATCAGATGCAGGCGGTCCTCGCCGGCGAAAAAGATCGAGGCCAGGACCATCGTCGCCACCGTCGTAACCGCGAAGGTCTCGAACAGGTCGGCGGCCATGCCGGCGCAGTCGCCGACGTTGTCGCCCACATTGTCGGCGATGGTCGCCGGGTTGCGGGGGTCGTCTTCGGGGATGCCGGCTTCGACCTTGCCGACCATGTCGCCGCCGACGTCCGCACCCTTGGTGAAGATGCCGCCGCCCAGACGGGCAAAGATCGAGATCAGCGAAGCGCCGAAGCCTAGGGCTACGAGCGCATTGGTGATGACGCGGCCCTGCGTTTCATCGGCAATGTCGAGACCGAGCCCACGCGTGAGGAACGTGTAGTAGCCAGCGACGCCCAGAAGGCCCAGACCCACGACCAGCATGCCGGTCACCGCGCCCGAACGGAACGCCACCGAAAGCCCCTGTGCGAGACCATGGCGCGACGCTTCCGCGGTGCGAACGTTCGCACGCACCGACACGTTCATGCCGATGTAGCCGGCCAGACCGGATAGCGTGGCGCCGATCAGAAAGCCGACGGCGACTTGCCAACCGAGCCAGAAAGCGGCGGCGAAGATCACAACACCGGCGATAGCGATCGTCGTGTACTGACGATTGAGATAGGCAGCAGCGCCTTCCTGAATGGCGGCGGCGATTTCCTGCATGCGCGGATTGCCCGGGCTCAGGCTCAGCACGGAACGGATCGTCCATGCGCCGTAGAGAAGGGCCGCCACGCCGCAAGCAAGCACCAGCCAAAGTTCCATTTGATAGTCCATCGCCTCGTCCTTTACCGATCCGTGCGGGAGTTGTGTGCGAGCCGCGCGTGGGTGGCGCCCGCCCCCTGAAAATCACAAGCCTCAACGCCGGCCGGAAGGGGCCGGACTCAAGGGCGGCGGAACATGCCAAAAGCCGGCGGCGGGCGCAACGTGCTCAAAGCGGGATATTTGGGGGAAAAATCGCCGCGGCTTCGCGGGGAACTAGCTGTGGCCGGCGCCGCGGAGAGGGCTGACCTGAACGCGGATGATCTCGACCGTATCGACTTGGCCGGCACCCGCAACGCGTTTGGCATCGGCGAGAAGGCGCTGCGTCAGCGCGGGCACGTCGACAGTCGCTGGATCGCTTGGCTTGCCGATCGGCGTGCTGTTCACGTCCCTCACATAGGCATCCTGGATGAACGCCAATTTGTCGCGCACGACGATCGTGGCGGCGGGCGAAGTGGCGATGACCTTGTTCGAGATGTAGGCGTTGGCCGTCAGCGCGCCGTCCACGACGACAGGCGCTATCAGATAAGGCATCTCGACGCTTGTGCCGGGCTCGCGCTTGGAGCTTTCCGCCGCGAGCGCGTGCGTGAAGCTTGCGACCACCAATGCAACGACGAGGAACCAGACCATTCGCATACGAACTATATTGCATGAGTCGCGCTAAAAGTTCGTTAGCGCGATCATCAAAAATGCATATACCCCGCGTGTGGGACGGCGATCTCGCTACCTGACGCATCGCGCAAGACGACGCCCTCGCCCGCCACCACGCGACCGATCTCGCTGACAGGAGTGCCGGACCGGGCGGCCGCAGCGACGACATCGCCGCGCCGTTCGGCAGGCGCCACGAAAGCGATCTCATAGTCGTCGCCGGAGGTCGCCGCGCGGGCTTTCGCACCAGCGTCTTCGCCCCAAAGCGCGCGCAAAGCGTTCGATATTGGGACACGCGGCGCATCGATCTCGATGCGAACCCGCGAAACCGCCGCTATATGGTCAAGGTCGGCGATCAATCCGTCGGAGACATCCAGCGACGCGTGCGCGATGCCGCGCAGCGCCTGTCCGAGCGCCAGTCGCGGTCGGGGCAACCGATAACGCGCAACAAGCTCGGCGTGCACATTCGTCGCACCCTCGG
>Ga0181525_10000735_pt1 | contig 28414 bp, 20 predicted proteins | sample PEATcosm2014_Bin_48_FD_121100 | JGI IMG/M metagenome (GOLD analysis project Ga0181525, IMG submission 121100) | Peatland microbial communities from MTU Mesocosm Facility, Houghton, MI, USA - PEATcosm2014_Bin06_10_metaG | ecosystem: Environmental > Terrestrial > Soil > Wetlands > Peat | place... | reverse complement strand
ATTGGAATTGGCCGGCGACCAAGATTTTCAATCGCATTCGCGGCTTCTTGCCGTGGCCCGGCGCCTATAGCTTCTTTCGCGGTCAACTGTTTCATATCTGGAAATCGCGCGTCGCGAGCGGCGGCGCCAATGGCATTCCGGGTCAAATCACTGTGGCCGGAAAGCGCTTGCTCATTGCCTGTGGCCAGGGTTCCGCGCTGGAACCCATCGAAGTTCAAGTGGAAGGCCGCAAGCGGATGACGGCCGAAGCTTTCCTCAACGGGCAACATCTACGCGCCGGTGAAATGCTGGGCGAGTGAAATGCTGGGAGAGTGAAATACTGGGAGAGAAGGTGGCGTGAAGTTACCACTAGGTTATCGATATTCAGCCGTCTACGCCGGAATCCGCAAACTACCCAAGGACGATCTCGCGCTGATTGTTCCCGATTCGCCCGCATCGGGTGCGGCAGTGTTCACGCAGAATCGGGTGCAGGCCGCCCCGGTTCGCATCGGGCGCTGGAACCTCACTAAATCGCGTGGCCGGGTAAGCGCCGTCCTTATCAATGCGGGCAACGCCAATTGCGCCACGCGCACGGGCGATCGCGTTGCGCTGGCCTGTTGCGATGCGGTGGCCAATGGGCTGCACATACCGCCCACGCAGGTGTTCCCCGCGTCTACCGGCGTAATCGGCGTGGAATTGGACGCGCACCTCATCGTGAACGCGTTGCCGAATCTCATCGCAGGGCTTGCCCCCGGCCGCTTTGAAGACGCAGCGCGCGCCATCCTTACTACGGACCTGGTGATGAAGACCGCGCATACCCAGGTGCGATTCAAGAAAGGCTCCATTCAAATCGCGGGGATGACCAAGGGCTCCGGTATGATTCATCCCAACATGGCCACCACCCTGGGCTTCGTGATGATGGACGCGGCGCTTCCGCCCTCCGCGCTGGCTGGGATGCTGTCCGTCGCGGTGAAACGCAGTTACAACCGCATCAGCGTGGATGGCGACACGTCCACCAACGACACCGTGCTGCTGCTCGCCAATGGCGCGTCCGGAATTCAGCCCAATCAAAAAGAAAGCAAGCAAGTGGAAGAGGCGCTGGCACAAGTGATGGAGGATCTGGCGCGCCAGATTGTGCGCGACGGCGAGGGCGCGCGGAAGCTGGTGACTATCCATGTAACCGGCGCCGCGAATGAAGAAGCCGCCACCCGGATCGCGCGCAGTATCGCCAATTCTCCGCTGGTGAAGACCGCCATCGCGGGCTCCGATCCTAACTGGGGCCGCATCCTCTCCGCCGCCGGAAATGCCGGTGTGCCGCTGGATCCCTCTAAGGTAGACATCGATCTGCAGGGCGTGCCGGTGTGCAGGGCCGGACTGGCCGCAGATTTTTCTGAAGGCGAACTGAAAAAGAAACTGGATGAATCCGAATGCCTGATTCTATTCGTTATTAAAAGCCGCGCCAAAGGCAGCGCGCGCTTCTGGACCTGCGATCTTACCGAGAAGTACATTGAGATTAATGCCAGCTATCGGACGTAATCTGGCGCGCAGTGCGGCTTTGCTCTGCATCGCATCCGCACTCGCATTCGCGGACGCTCATGACGATGTCCTCGAAGTGGTCACCAAAATGGCGGCGGCGCTTACCGAAGTAAACGGAGATGGCGCTGGAACCAATAGCGCCAATGTGGCGGAATTCATGTCGGCGATTAGCAAAGAGATGCCGGATCGCGACACCCTCAAAAAGAACGTGACTGCGCTGGTGAATAATGCCGAAATTTCTTCCTCCATTCAGCTTTTGACCGAAGATGCGCTAGGAGACGCCTACAAAATCGATCTGGATTGGCTGTTGGAAATCCGCAGCCTGGAACAGGACGGGCCGCTGGACCGGCGTCGCGAAGTGGTCCACTGCGAGTTGCACAAAGAAAAAAGCCATTGGAAAGTTGTCGCTCTGAAGCCGGTCGAGTTCTTCGCGCCGCCGCCCGCGACAGTGGGCAAGTAATGCCGCGCTTGGCTACGCTGGCATTCGCCGCCGCAACCATGTTCGCCGTCGAGCCGGCGGCCGAGCTCAACCTGATGCCGTGGCCGGTCAAAATCGAAATGGGGCAGGGAAGTCTTGCCATCGGCTCACCCATCCGCATTGCGCTGTCAGGTTATTCGGAACCGCGCTTGCAGCGCGCAGTGCGCAGGATTGGCGAAATCGCCGCGCCCGGGTCGCCGGCCACGCTGATCGTTCAATGCGATCATGCCTCGAAGCCCGTTCAAGAGCTCGGCGAAGACGAGAGTTACCAGCTTCGAATCACCGCACGGCAAGTATTCCTGTCCGCCCCAAATCCGCTGGGCGTGTTGAACGGCCTGGAAACATTTCGACAGCTCATGGTCTCCACGCCGTCCGGTCTTGAGGTTCCGTTGGCCGATATCCAGGACCGTCCTCGATTCCCCTGGCGTGGGCTTCATCTGGACGTTTCGCGGCACTGGATGCCGCTGGAAGTGGTGGAGCGCAATCTCGACGGCATGGCTGCCGTGAAGCTGAACGTTTTCCATTGGCACCTCTCTGACGATCAGGGCTTTCGCGTCGAGAGTAAGCGTTTTCCGAAGCTGCAGCAGCTCGGCTCAGACGGCCTTTACTACACCCAGGAGCAGATTCGCCAGGTGATCGAGTACGCGAGCGACCGCGGCATTCGCGTGGTCCCCGAATTCGACATCCCCGGCCACACTACGAGCTGGCTGGTGGGCTATCCGCAGCTTGCCAGTGCGCCGGGGCCTTATCGCATCGAACGCGAGTGGGGCGTTTTCGATCCCACACTGGATCCTACGCGCGATTCCACCTATCGATTTCTCGACGCCTTCCTCGGCGAGATGGCTGCGCTGTTTCCCGATGCGTTCTTTCACATTGGTGGAGATGAGGTAACCGGCAAGCAGTGGAAAAACAGTGCGGGCATCCGCGCCTTTATGCGCAAAAATCGCCTGACCGGCGCTGAGGAGCTGCAAGCTTACTTCAATCGCCGTCTGCAAAAAATCGTGGCTAAGCACGGAAAAAGAATGGAGGGTTGGGACGAAATTCTCAATCCGGATCTTCCCAAAGACATTGTCATTCAATCCTGGCGGGGCCCGAAGTCCCTCGATGACGCCGCGCGGCATGGCTTTTCGTGCATCCTTTCGGCCGGCTATTATCTCGATCACATGGAGCCGGCTTCCAAGCTCTATGCGGTGGACCCTCTGGATGGAGACGCCGCTTCGCTTACAGCCGCTACGCTTACAGATGACGAGAAAGCCCGCATCCTGGGCGGAGAAGCCGCGATGTGGGGCGAGTTCGTGAGCCCGGAAAATGTCGACTCGCGCATTTGGCCTCGCGCCGCCGCAGTTGCCGAGCGGCTCTGGTCGCCGCGGGAAGTTACGGACGTATCGTCGATGTACCGGCGCCTGGATCATGTGAGCGGCGCTCTGGATCAACTCGGACTCACGCACCGTTCCAGCTATGTTCCGATGCTGGAGCGCCTGGCCGCGGGCGATCCGCTGGAACCGCTCAAGACCCTTGCGGACGCCGTCGAGCCCGCCACCTTTGGCCAGCGCATCCGCACGCACAAATATAACCAGGGAACGCCGCTCAATCGATTGGTAGACGCAGTGCGTCCGGAAAGCGAAACAGCCCGCGAATTCGCGCAGTTGGTGGATCGCGACGACCGGGATGGAATGCGAATCTGGCTCAAACGCTGGCCGGCGCAACTTTCGCAGGCCAATGACGTGCTGGGTGAGCCGGCGTCCGAGGCGCTGCGGCGCTTGAGCGCGATCGGTCTCCAGGCTCTCGATTATTTGGATCGAGGCCAGCGCCCGCCCGAAGCCTGGCTCGCTCAACAGCGAGCTTTCCTGAAAACCTGCCGGCAGCCGATAGCGGAGTTGCGCCTGGCCATAGCGCCCGCGATTGAAAAGCTGGTGAACCTCACGGCGTCCCCGCCCTGACTATATCTTGCGCGCTCGACGTGGCGCACGTTATCACTGTTCTCAACGAACGTGCTGTGTTCGCACTCGTGCGAACATTGTTCGCGGACCCTAAAGCGTTCCACACGATTGTGAACGCGGCACCGAGGAGTGCTTGCGCCACGCCCTTCAGACCACTTTTCATCACCTGCTAAGCCCTTTCAACGCCTGCTCCACCGAAACATGATTGACCTCCAGCGTTTGGCCCAATACTTGGTCGAGCGATATACGCGCGTGGCTGTACGCCGACAGTGTGCCGAGTTCCGTTTCTTGCGCCGCCACCAAAGCCGATTCAGCCCCTTCCACGTCTCCGATGGTCGCGGCGCCGAACGAGAACGCCTGCTGCGATTTTTCCAGCAGTTCCTGTAGCAGCTTGCGCGAATCTACAGCCTGCGAATATCGGGAACGGGCCTGTCGCAACGCCACCAGTTGATTGGAAATATCCACCACCAATTGGTTTTGGTTGCGGCGTTCCATAAGATCGCTCTGGCGCAACTGGAGCTGGTCCACTCCGTAATCGCCTTGCGCCACGCGATTGCGCACATAGCCTTGAAACAAAATGCCCCCGCTATGGCTTGGGAAGTTGTCGCGAAACACCTGCCCCAGCGCGTTGCCCAATCCGCCCACGTAGTACGGGTCGGCCGCCGGGCCGGGCGTGGATGGCGGCGCGGTCCCCGAAAGCCCTCTCGCGCTCACCGCCGCGATTCCTTGCAGGCTGGGCAGCACGCCATTAGCGGTGCCGAGCGCTAAGATCTCAGCCGTTTCGGTGTTGATCCTGGCCAGCGCCAGGTCCGGGCGATTTGCCAGAGCCCTGGCCACCAGATCCCGCAGGGCCGGCAATTCCTCCTGTTCGGGAACCTCCAGGCGATCGAGCGTCGTCACTTGAGCCGCGTCCAGGATTGGATCCTCCAGCCCGTTGCGGCTGATGGCGTTCTTCAGCAGGTTCTCCTGCTGTTGCGCGCTGGCTTGCGCGATGGAAAGCTGCTGCCGGCTGTTGGTGAGGCCGGCTTGCGCGCGCGCAGCTTCGAATCGGGGAACCACGCCCAGCTCGATCTGCTGGCGGATGTCGTCGTAGAATTTCTGCGCCTGATCCACCCCGCGCCGGCGAACCGTTAATTCGTCCTGGTCCGTCACCAGATCCCAATAAAGGTTCAGAACGTTTGAAACGATGTTCAGTAGTTGCGATCGAAACGTTTCCTGGGCGGCCTGTAGATTCTTCCGGGCTACCCGGATGAACCGGCTGTTGACGCCCGCGCCGAACCCCTGCAGCAGATTGTGCCGAAGATAGATCTGCACCACCGGCGCCACCGACGGATTCAGCAGGTCCGTGGGGGCGTTTTCTTTCAGGTAGCTCTCATTGGCGCTCACTTGTACGTAGCCGCCGGATAAGAAACCCTCCTGGGCAAACGTATTGATCACATGGTGCGTATCCACCAGCGCCGCGATCTGGCTCTGGATCACAATGGGCTGAGGCGTGGTGATATGCGAAAACACCGTCGCATTTTGGATGGAGGGATCCAGAGTCTGCGTCACCGGTCCGATCTGCGAGATGATGGCGCCGCCGTTCCCTCCCGCCGTCCCGGTGTTGGTGGTGGAAAGCCCCGCCGCTTGCTGGCTGCCCACTACGCCTTGTCCGCTGGTGGCTTGATTTACCAAAGCGCTTCCACTGGGAACGCCGCGCAAAGGCCCCCCCGCTCCGGCTCGTTCCAGCAGCCAATCGGCGTTCAGCGGCCCGTAGCGATCCACCTCCAGATCCAGATTGTTTTCAATCGCCAGCGCGATTGCGTCTTGCACCGTCAGGTACAGGCGTCCGGCGCGAATGAGACTGTGCAGGTGGTCCGAGTTGCGAAGCTTCACGGCTGGAACCGCTGCGGCCCGGTAGGAACGAATCAGCAGCGGACCGTGCGGCTCCTCCACCGCTTGAGGCGGTTCCTGTTGGGCGCTGCATTGCGAGGCGCATTCGGAGGCCAGGAGGCTGAGCACGGCGACTATCGAAAATGTTTTATGGAAGATCATGTCCACTCCCTTACGGTCGCGGCTCGGTTGGCGGCGGGATCGCCGATTCCCGCGCCACGCGGCCGGACGCGGCTTCTTCCATCGCAATGCCGTTGACGTCTAACGTCTGCCCCACTGCTTCATCGAACGCTACTTTGGCATGCGTGTAGTTCGCCATCGCCTGCACCTCGGCGCTTTGGTCGGTCGCCAGATCGCGTTGGGCTTGCACCACTATCGCAATGCTGGATTCGCCGAAACGAAAACGGTTCTGCTCGGCTTCCAACGTCTGTTGCGCCAGCGACCGCGTAGCTACCGCGGTTTCGTATCGCGCGCGCGCCTGCTGCAGCCCGATCACCGCGTTCTTCACGTCCACCCTCACCTGTCCCACCGCCTTCTGATACTGCAGCTGGCTCTGCCGCAAGCTGAGCTGATCGGTCACGTAATCGGCCTGCGCGGCTCGATTCCGCAGCGTCACATTCAGGGAAAACCCGGCCGAGTAATTCGGAAAGTCGCGGCTGAAGATTTGCCCCAGCAGATTCCCGTTGCCGCCCACCAGAATGGGAGGCGGAACGCCGCTGATGTTTTGCGTCGCAGGATTGGCCTGGCCGCTGAGCCCGTTGTTGGTCAATTCGAAAAACGCCTGCAGCGACGGCAGCAGATAATTCCTGGTGCCGCCCAGGTTGATGATGCTGCTCTCGATATTGATCCTGGTCTGTGCGATCTCCGGGCGTTGCGCCAAAGCCAGGTTCACCAGCTCCGCGGCCGGCTTCAAGTCCTCCGTCTCGGGCACTGTGATGTGATCCAGCGGCACGATGTGTACCTCATCCAAAGCCTGACTTACAATTCCGTTTCTGCTCAAAGCGTTCTTCAGAACCGTCTCCTGCTGCGCGACGTTGGTCTGGGCGATCAACAGATTCTCTTTTGCCGCCGACACCTCCGCCGCGGCCCGCGTGGCTTCAATGGCCGGTAGCGTTCCCAGTTCCACTTGCTTTCGATTACCGTCGTAAAGCTGCTGCGCGGTAGTAAGCGCCTCCTGTTTGATGCGCAGATCTTCGTTGAAACTTACTAAGTCCCAATATAAATTCAATACCGCGGAAACCGTGGTAATTACCTGCCGTTTGAGCTGCAGATCCGTCACCTTCATATTGTTCCTGGCTACCCGGATATTTCGATTGTTTACCGCGATGCTGAAGCCCTGCAGCAGATTCTGCGTCACCGTTAAATCCAGGTAGCCTTGCGTATATGGATTCACAAACCAGGCCGGACTATTGAGAGCGCTGTGCACGGCGCCGTAAGTGAGGGTGGCGTTGGTGCCGGTTACAAAGGTCTCAGAGTAACCGATCTGCACGGTTCGGCTGTTATTGATCAGCGAAGGAACCAGGTACAGAAACAAGTTACTGGATGGTGTGGTGGCGTGCTGAAAGTTCGCATAGGCGAATAGAATCGGATCCATATTAGGAGGCGGCGTGCCAAGCTGAACCACGATGCCTCCGCCGGACCCTACGCCCGAGCCGCTTTCCGGCAAACCCACCGAGTTTACATTTACTCCCTCCAGGCTCACGCTGGTGGGCCCAGGGCTGATCGGTTGGCCCACGTCGCGCAGGAATCCCCCGCCTTGAGCGCGCCGCAAAACCTCGCGCGCCAGAAACGGGCCATAGCGCTGGATGGCGATATCGACGTTGTTTTCCAGCGCCAGCGCGATGGTGTCCCGCACCGATAGATATAGATTGCCAGCGCGAATCAGCGACTCCAGGCGCGGCGTGTTGGTCAGGTTGGCGGGAGAAACCACCCGCCGTTCCAAATGCAACGGCCGCAGGATGGGCCCCACCACCGGCGGCGGCTGCGGTGTCTGAATCGTGATCTCTTGGGCCACGGCGCCGCAGGCCATCAGGCCCATAGACATCAGAAGTTTGCAGAGCGTACACATAGGCAATTGAAATCCTAGCTCAGGCGTCCCAAAACATGTCCCTGGTCCGGTGTCGTGGTGCAATCGAGGGTCCATCGCTCCAGGCCCGCGCGTAATTGTTTGCCGCACTCATCCCGCGCGGCGGTGTTCGATTTCGCCACCCACTGTCCGGTTACGAAACTTAATTCCAGCCTGCACGATCCAAGACAAGGGAGGTGTCAATTGGCCGCAACGGTGTGGAAAGGGTTCGTTAGTTTTGGACTGGTTTCATTCCCGGTTCGCCTGCAGGTGGCGGCGCGCGAAAAGTCGATCCCATTTCATTTGCTGCACAAAAAAGATTTGTCGCGGGTCAAAGAAGTATATTTCTGCCAGGCCGAAGACAAGCCGCTGAAGCGCGAGGACCTGGTGCGCGGTTTCGAAGTGAGCAAGGACGAATACGTCGTTGTGGAGCAATCCGAGCTGGACAAGATCGCTCCAAAAACCGCCAAAGTGATGGATATTCTTCAATTCGTCAAACAGGACGATTTCGATCCCGTTTTCCTCGACAAATCCTACCATGTGATTCCCGATGGCGACCTCACCAAACCATACGCGCTCTTTCGCCAGGCCATGCGGGAACGCGGCCAGTACGCCATCGCCAAAGTGGCCATGCATAACCGCGAGCATATCGTTGTCATCCGTCCGGACGGAGCCGAGCTCATGCTCCACACCATGTTTTTCCCCAGCGAAATTCAGCAGGTGGAGGTGAAGGCCGGAACCGAAACATTCTCCGATAAGGAGTTGCAGCTAGCCGGGCAGCTCATCGACACGTTGACCGCCAAATTCGATCCTCAGAAATTCCATGACGAATATGAAGCGAACGTCGAACGGCTGATCGAGCAGAAGCAGAAGGGCGAGCGGGTGACCGCTGCGAAGACGGAGAAGCCGGCCCCCGTGGTTAACATTTTGGAAGCGCTGCGCAAGAGCCTGGCCGAAAACAAGTCCGCCGCTCCCAAGTCAAAGCCGAAGCCCCGGACCAAGCCCCGGAAACGCCCTGCCGCCTAAAGCTCGGCATCCGCGTTCCTCTGCGGCCAATCCCGCCCTACTTGATCTCCAGAACCTCTTTTTCCTTGTTCTTCACCGCCTGATCCAGCTTCTGGATATAGTTATCGGTCAGCTTCTGCGTCTCGTCCAGCGCGCGCCGTTCTTCGTCCTCGCTGATCAGCTTGTCTTTCAGCAGCTTCTTGATATGCTCATTGCTGTCGCGGCGAACGTTGCGCAACGCCACCCGATGGTCTTCGGCGATGTGGTGCACCTTTTTCACCAGATCCTTGCGCCGCTCTTCGGTCAGCGGCGGGATCGGGACGCGGATCAGCTTGCCGTCGTTGGAGGGGTTCAGTCCCAGGTCGGCGGCGCGAATGGCCTTCTCGATACTAGCGATCTGCGAAACATTCCAGGGCTGCACCGTGATCATGGTCGCGTCCGGCACGTGCAGTGTCGCCAGTTGATTCAGCGGCGTCGGCGTCCCGTAGTTGTCCGCCCGCACACTATCCAGCAGGCTCATCGACGCGCGCCCGGTGCGCACTCCGGCCATCTCGTGCTGCAGATCTGAGAGCACTTTGTCCATCCGGGACCGGGCTTGTGCGTCGATTTCCCTGACGTTTTGAAAGCTATTAGCGCTTTGGGTTGTGGTAGAAGGTTCGTTTTTCATAGAGCGGCCGTTAGAGCCTGGCGGCGCCTGGCGAATCCCAGTTAGTGAATCCCAGTCAATGAATCAATGTCCCGATGCGCTCGCCCATGCTCATTCGCATTATATTGCCGAATACGTTCAGATTGAAAACCCGGATCGGCAGCTGGTTGTCGCGGCACATTGCCACTGCCGACGCATCCAGGATCTTGAGCGCCTTCGCCAGCACGTCGTGATAGCTGATTTCGGCAAACAGCACCGCGTCTTCATGCCGCAACGGATCTTTGTCGTACACCCCGTCCACGCGCGTGCCCTTGGCGATCACGTCGGCGTGGATCTCGAGCGCCCGCAGTGTGGCGGCTGTGTCGGTTGAGAAGTAGGGGTTGGAAGTTCCAGCCGCGAAAATGACGATGCGGCCCTTTTCCAGATGACGAATGGCCCGGCGGCGAATGTATGGTTCGGCCACCTGATGGATCTGGATGGCCGTCATCACTCGCGTAGGGATGCCGGTTTTCTCCAGCGCGTCCTGCAAGGCCAGCGAGTTGATCACGGTGGCCAGCATGCCCATGTGATCCGCCGCCACGCGATCCATCTTCATGGCCGCCGCCGAGACGCCGCGGAAAAAGTTTCCCCCGCCCACCACCAGCCCGATCTGGACGCCCGTGCGCGCCACTTCGGCGATCTCTTCCGCCAGGCTTTTCACCCGCTCCGGATCGATGCCGAAACTGCTCCCGCCGGCCATCACCTCGCCGCTGAGCTTCAGAACGATGCGCTTGTAATTAGCCATTGGACCGCCCCCTCTGTGCCCGAATCGCCTCTCGAAATGAGAACTTTGCCGAGGGGATGTTCCGCTCCCTCACGGTCGCGGCTCGGTGGGTCGCGGCTCGGTGGGCCGCGGCTCTGAACTGAGCCGCGCGCGTGAGCAAGCGGTGCGCGGGATTTTTCCGCTCCCTTACGGTCACGGCGCGGTGAGTCAGCAAGCGGTCCGCGGAATTACAGTCAGCGCCATCTTCCCCCATTACGCCTGCGGCGGGGTTTGCTCGGCCGTCTCTTCGATCAACGCCGCTTCTCCCACTTTGAAGCGCACAAAGCGCGAAACCGATACGTTTTCGCCCAGCTTGGCGATGGTCGCCTTGATCAGGTCGCCAATGGTAGTGGCGTTATCGCGAATAAAAGGCTGCTCGTAAAGGCAGATCTCTTCGTAGAATTTGGCCAGCCGCCCCTCCACGATCTTATCCACCATCTTTTCGGGCTTGCCTTCCTGCAAGGCCCTCGCGCGCTGGATGTCCTTCTCTTTGTCCAGCGCCTCCGCCGTCACGTCTTCCTTGCGGATGAATTGCGGATCGGCGGCAGCCACCTGCATCGCCAGGTCCTTCACCAGGTTCTGAAAATCGTCGGTGCGCGCCACGAAATCCGACTCGCAGTTCACTTCCACCAGCACGCCCAGTTGCGAACCGGGATGAATGTAGCTGCCGATAATGCCCTGCCGCGTGGTGCGCGTGGCCTTGCTGGACGCCTTGGTGATTCCCGCCTTGCGTAGAATGATCTCGGCTTCCGGCAGATTGCCCTTGGCCTCGGTCAAGGCTCGCTTGCAATCCATCATTCCCGCGCCCGTCCGGTCGCGGAGTTCCTTCACTAATTTCGGACTGATTTCCATGGCTCCCTGTCGATTTCCGATAAGCGTAAAAAATGTCCCCTGGTTTCCAGCCAGGTGCCTTGCAGCCAGGTGGTTTACAGCCAGGTGTTTCGCAGGCAGGCAACCAGAGTCTTCCCGGCTTTCATCGCGCCACCTGCCGCCTGGCTATTCTACCGTCTGCGGAGTGCTGGCAACTGCTTCGCCGGCTTCCGATCCCGGACCCTTACGGGGCAGGGACATGGATGGCAGATCTTCGTCGGAAAGGCCTTCCGACATAAGCTGATCCAGTTGCTGCGGGTCGAACTGCGTGTACTCCATGATTTCTTCGGTGGGCGTTTCGTCGGTGACAATCTTCTCGGCCGCGAAATCCTGTTCGGTGGCCAGCGCCCGCCCTTCGATCACCGCGTCGGCCACTTTGGTCGTAAACAACCGGATGGCGCGTAGCGCGTCGTCGTTGCCTGGAATCACGTGATCCACTTCGTCGGGATCGCAATTGGTGTCCACCACCGCCACCACCGGAATTCCCAGCCGCCGGGCTTCCTTCACTGCGATGGCTTCCTTGTTCGAATCCACCACAAACAGCACATCTGGCAGCCCCGACATTTCTTTAATACCTGCCAGGTTCTGCTGCAGATGCTTGCGCTCCCGCTCCAGACGGCTGGCTTCCTTCTTCACGCGGCCTTCATATCCCCCGCCTTCGGCCGCCATGATATCCAGCTCCTTCAGCCGCTTGATGGACTTTTGCACCGTCAGCATATTGGTGAGCAGGCCGCCCAGCCAGCGGTTATTTACGTAGTATTGGCCGCAGCGCGTGGCCTCTTCGGAAATCGCCTCCTGCGCTTGCCGCTTGGTTCCAACGAACAAAACGGTCTTGCCTTGCGCCGCCGCTTCAGCCACGTAGCGCATCGCGTCCTTGAACAGCTTCAAGGTCTTTTGCAGATCGATGATGTAGATTCCGTTACGTTCGCCAAAGATGTATTCCTTCATCTTTGGATTCCAGCGCTTGGTCTGGTGCCCGAAGTGAACGCCGGCTTCGAGCAATTCCTTCATGGAAATTGATGGCAAACTGCCTCCTTAGTTACTGGGTTGCGGATTTCGCCCGATCGCGCCCGCGCACACGGCCCAAAGCGGAATTTGTGTGCGCCGGACGGAACCGGCCGTTGCTTGTGGCGCACGCACTCCTGCGTGCCGCGTTCACACTCCTGTGAACGGCTTGGAAAAAGCGACCTACCGTTTCGAGAACTGGAACCGCTTCCGCGCGCCCTTTTGCCCGTACTTCTTGCGCTCGTGCGCCCGCGGATCGCGCCGCAGCAGTCCAAGCTGCTTCAACTTCGGCCTGAGCTCCAGATTGAACTCCAGCAGCGCGCGCGCTATTCCCAGCCGCGCCGCGCCCGCCTGGCCCGAAGGTCCACCGCCGTCTGCCAGAATGAGGATGTCGAACTTGTCCGCCACTTCCGTCGCCAGCAGAGGCTGGCGCACGATGGCGCGCGACGCTTCGTTCACGAAATAATTTTCGAAAGACCGCCCATTCACCGTAATCTGGCCTTTACCCGCTCGCAGGAAGACTCGTGCGACCGAAGTTTTGCGGCGGCCGGTTGCCAAATATTGTACTAATGCTGCCACTCAGAACCCTTTCTCTATCCAGCACCCAAGCGCGAGATCGCCGCCTCGGCGTCTCGGTTGGGATTCAATTGTTGTTGGGGAGTTGACGGACGCGCGGGGGAGAAACATTCCAAGCACTACGATATCGACAGATCCACCGGCTTTTGCGCCTGGTGGGGATGCTTGTCGCCTGCATAGACCTTCAACTTGCGATACATCTGTTTGCCGAGCTTGGTCTTCGGGAGCATTCCCGCGATTGCGTGCTCGATGATTCTGGTGGGGTGTGTGGCGCGCATTTTGGCCACGCCCACTTGGGTAAGGCCACCGGGATAGCCCGAGTGCCGGGTATAAAGTTTCTGGTTTTCCTTGCGGCCCGTAAGCCGGACCTTGGCGGCATTCAGCACGATCACGTGATCGCCCGTGTCCAGGAAGGTAGTGTAGGTGGGCTTGTGCTTGCCCATTAACAGCATCGCCGCAGCGCTGGCCACCCGGCCGAGCACCTGGTCGGCGGCATCCACCACGTGCCACTGGCGCACGATTTCCCTCTCGGACGGAATAAGAGTTTTCATAAAGACAGACCTTCTCCCCTGGAGACCTGTGGTCAATTCAGATTACCGAATCGGGCGGGGAAGTGTCAAACGCTGCCTATAATGTTCTCCGCGCTGGTCATGGCGCTGTCCTGCCGCGCCCGCGCCTTTCCGAGCGCATCGTCCAACTGCCGCGCCAACATTCGCGCGCGAGGATCCCGCACGATGTCGGCATGATGACCTGGCGTATCGTAGATCTCAATTCCGCCTTCCACCAGGTTTCCCCATCCCAGAGTACGGTCAGACTTGATCCATGGCGGCTGCTCCGTCGCGCGGAACAAGACAATGCCGCCCGAGTACCGGCCCGGAATGTAGCGGCCGGCGGCCCAATGCCCAGCCTCATTCATTGCCCGAATCGCCTCTGGCGTCAGCCGTCCGCGTTCCGCCTCGCGATTCGCGAGCCGATCCCGCACGCGCCACGCCTTCCGGCGCACATACCGCACGCGCTCGCCGGAATGGAGCGCCCAGAAGTTGCCCCAGTGCAAAGTAAAGCGATACCAAAGTGTGTCCGCTTTATTCCGCCAGTTTCCCCTCACGTCCTGCTTGTTGTCGGATGGCGCTGCCGACATGTCGAATATCGCCAGCAGGGCGATGGTCCGTCCCGCCGCCGTCAACTGCCGCGCCATCTCATAGGCGATCAGGGCGCCAAAGGACGATCCGCCTAAATAATAAGGTCCTGCCGGCTGGAATTCGCAAATCTCGCGAATATACTGCGACGCCAGCTCTTCCACCGTGAATTTTCGGAGCGGCTCCGCGCTTAGCCCTCGCGCCTGGATTGCGTAGAACGGCTGATCGCCGGGAAGATGGCGAGCCAGATCCCGCAATTCGAGAACGTTCCCGCCCACTCCGTGAACGCAATAAAACGGCGGCCGGTTGCCGGCGGTTTTTATCGGAACTAAACAATTCAGCGCGGAATTCGAATGCCGATTGAATCCGCCGCCCGCCAGCGCAGCAAGCTTCGCGACGGTTGGAGCTTCCAATAGCGTGGCCAAAGGCAGCGCCCGGCCGGTGAGGGCTTCCAGATCCGAGAAGATGCGAACCGCGAGCAACGAGTCGCCGCCCAGATCGAAGAAGTTGTCGCTCGGCCCGATGGGCGAGATGCGCAAGGCGCGCTCCCATATCCGCGCGATCCGCTGCTCCATTTCGTTTCGCGGCAGAATTTTCCGGGGCGCACTCCGCGCACTCGCGTGCAGCCCTCGCGCCTCATCCATCGCCTGCAGGATTGAGGCGGGATCCGAACGATGCGTGGCGATCCAGGCGAATGGAATCGGCGGGCGCGCACCCGCACGCGGGATCTCCACCTGCCCGGATTCGTCTTCCGGTGGTGGCGAAGAGTATGGCACGTTTTCCGGCGGGGCGAAGACGGTTGAGGCCGCGGTTTCCGCCGGTAGACAATAGAACGATCCCTCGCCGCTGGGGTGATCGCCGCTGGGGTGACAAGCGGCGCCGAGGCTATCCAGAAAAGCCCGCGCCGGCGTGTTCTTCGATGTCGGCCGGTACGCAATTTCAACCGCTGCCAGCCTTCGCTCCGCGGCCATCCGCCCCAGCCGCGCCAGCATCGCATGCTCTACGCCTTTTCCCAGTACGCGGCAGCTCAGCAGCAGGTTCTCCACGCGCAGCGCGCCGTCCACGCACCGATACAGCGTCAGGCCCGTTTGCCCGTAGTTTCCAAAGCGATCCTGCACAAACGCGGTCAGCATCTCCATCCACCCGCTGTTCAGCATTTCGCGAACTTCCGCCTCGCCATATCGTTCGGCCGTGCAATTGAACTGATTGGTACGCTGGCACAGTTGGGCTGCGCGCAAGATTTCTTCAGCGTCCTGCGGGGTCCGGATTTCAACTTGCAGTTCCAGGCTGGCGAGAAAATCCGCGTAGGACCGCGATTCGGCGAGCAGGCGGCCGCGCAGCGCATTGTCTTGATAACTCGCGGTCCGATTTCGATCCTCGCGAGTAGCCGCGCGCTGATCGAAAGCCCACACGTGATCCAGGAAGCGCGGGATCGCGTTACGATCGGCAGGCAGCGTTAACGCCAAAACGCCCGGACAACCGTACTCGATTTCCGCGGCCTCCATTGGATTGTCGTCCACCACGATGAACGAATCCAGCCCCAGCGACAGCTCGCGGGCCAGCGCGCGAATGTTCTCCGATTTCGGGCGCCAGTTCACCCGCCATGCCGCGATGTCCGATCTCTGGAGCGGCATTTCAGGATGCGCGTCAAAGGCCTCTTCGATATCTTCCGCGGCATTCTTACTGCAGATGCACAGCAGCATGCCGTCCCGCTTCCGGGCCTGCATGAAGTTCTGCAACGCGCGGCAGGGTGCGTCGATTTCAATGCCGTGCGGTCCGCTCTCGCCGCACACGCCCCGCCACAAAGTGTTGTCGCAATCCAGCACGATCGCTTTGTAGGGCGGTCGCTGGAGTGCGTGGAAACAACGCGCAATCGCCGTCCCGAGCGCCGCATAGCATTCCCGTGTATACGGAATGTCGCCCAGCCGGTCCGCCGCGGCGTCGTAGTAGTTCGCCATCGGATATAGCTCCAGCAGTTGGCTGGACGAGAGGAACCGGACTGCCGGCAGCCCGGACAGCCCGAGTTCCAGTTCCCGCTCTAATTCCCGATTGCAGTGCGCCCCAGACGACGGCGGGCATGCGCAGACCAGAATGGCCGATGAGGATGCGAAGGCCGCCTTCTTGACCGCCGCGATCAATTCCGCATTCCACGCCCAATCCTCCGAACGAACCAAAACTACGTTCAGCCCGGCCTCATTGAGTCTGGCCTGATTGAGAGCGAACACGCCTCGCGGGTCCAGCAGCGACTGCAACACGTGATTATAAGGAGCAAATTCAAGCTTCGCAGTCAGGTGAAGCTGATCCAGCCAGTATTCGAGCGACTCCGCCAGCGGCTCGGCGGTGAAATTGGCGGTAATCGCGATGGAAACGTCCCCGGCCACGACGCCCTCCATTTTCCCATCACCGTTGCCGCAGCGGAGTGGGTTCTGGAGGGAGATGACCGGAGCAAATAAGCGCCGCGCTCCGCCGGCACCGCAAAGAAGGGTGCGGATTTCGTTCGCACCAACCCGCGAATCCCGATTGCCACCGGCCCGCCCGCATACACGGTATTCCGGACCTGCTGCTGCCTGCAGACGGAGGCATTGGAATCGCTTTAGGCACAGGAAAGGGCACGTTTTACGCGCCCTTCGCGGTGGGCGTCGGTCCTGGCGTTGGTCAGGTTTTTACCCAGAACCTCCACGGACAATCGCCCTCGGCAGGCCTTCCGGATCTGGTGGCGCCGGATTCAAGCGGCGGAGTAACGGTTCTAATCAACGAAACCAAGTAAATGGTCACCGGCAGTATGCCGCATTGGGGCGCTATGATCGGAAGTGGCATGACCGTAGCATGACCGAGGCTCACCTTTTCCTTGGTGACCAACGAACAGCTCTATGCGAGAATCGGCAAGGTGGAGGCGCGTTTTGACGTCGTGGACGCGCGCTTTATGGTGATGGAAGAGCGCTTCAAGATGATGGAAATGAAGTGCTCGACGGGCGCTTGAAGCATGCCTAGCGCGGCTGATCCCAAGCACTCCTGGTGGTTTTCGGCCAGGGCGGCGTGGCAGCCCGGTGGACCTAATTCTTTTCTCTTTAATCACTTGAGACTTGGCCCCGGGATTGCCTCTCAGAAGCCGAATGTCTGGCGGCTCCATGCAACGCGTTTTTCCGGCCCTCCTCGTTACGGTGGCGGTAGTGGCGGTGGCTGTACTCGCTCCGCTGCTGGCGCAAGACAATCCTAATCCGAACGCGAACGCTCCCAACGCTGGTGCTGAGCCCGACGGCCAGTATGAACCCGGGCGCGCCGTAGCGCGGGTGAGCGTGTTGAATGGCGACGTGTCGGTAAGGCGCGGGGATTCGGGTGATGTGGTGGCGGCTGCTTTGAATGCGCCGCTGATGGCGGACGACCGGCTGCTTACCAGCTCATCGGCACGCGCGGAAGTGCAACTGGACGCCTCCAACATGCTTCGAATCGGTCCCAATTCGGAAGTTCGATTCTCCGCCATGGATGTAAAAACCTTCCAGATACAGATCGCGGCGGGAACGGTGACGTTTCGCACGCTGCGTCCCAGCCAGGCGCAAGTGGAGCTGGACACGCCGAGCGTTGCGGTTCGCCCGCTGCAGCCGGGCGCATATCGGGTGACGGTGCATGAGGACGGCACTTCTGAGATCACGGTGCGCTTAGGCGAGGCCGAAATCGACAGCCAGCGGGGCGGCGAGCGCCTGGAGGCTGGCCAGACCATGGACGCGCGCGGCCCGGCTTCGGACCCCGAATTCCAGGTGGTGCAGGGCATTCCGCACGACAATTTCGATCGCTGGAACGACGAGCGCGACCGCTATATCCAGAATTCGCAAAGCTACCGGCATGTGAGCCCGAATATCGCGGGCGCGGAGGATCTGGATCAGAACGGCCAGTGGGTGAACGATCCCAATTACGGTTCGGTCTGGCAGCCCGCGGTGGGGCCGGATTGGGCGCCATATCAAAACGGCCGCTGGGTTTGGGAAGACTACTATGGATGGACCTGGGTGAGCGCCGATCCGTGGGGCTGGGCGCCATATCACTACGGCCGCTGGTTCTGGGGCACAGGCGGATGGGCCTGGTGGCCGGGACCAATCGTGGCGAATCCTTTTTGGGCGCCCGCCTATGTCGGATTCTTTGGTTTCGGCGGGGGCTTCGGGATCGGAGTTGGTTTCGGATTTGGCGGAGTGGGCTGGGTGGCTCTGGCGCCATTTGAACTTTTCCATCCCTGGTGGGGGCGCGGCTTTTATGGTGGATTCCGCGGTGGCTTCTACGGAAGTCACACCACCATCGTCAATAATGTGAACGTCTACAATTCGTTCCGCAATGCGCGCGTTACGGGCGGCGCCATCGGCGTGAGCGCGGCATCATTCGGACGCGGCGGACAGTTCGCGGCGCTGAATCGCGGGCAGCTCCAGTCTGCGGGTCTGGTACACGGTGTTTTGCCGGTGGCGCCGGATCGGTCCAGCTTGAGTTTCTCCAATCGCGCGGTGAGTGGAAGATTCCCGCAGGGGCGCGCGCAAAGTTTCGCCAGCCGGATGCAGACGCCGCAGGTGCAGCACGCCAGCTTCGAACAGCAACAGCGTGGAATGCAGCAGATGTCGCGCGCGAATTTCAGCCAGCCGTCGCGTGGCTTCAACGAAGGCGCCCGCGGAGCCGGCGGCGGGGCGGGGGAATCGTCAACGCACGGATGGAGCCGTTTTGGCGAACCCATTCACGGAACCAACATTCATGGGACCAGCAGCGGCGCTCCTGGAAGCTCCGGAGCCAGGGGCGCGGAGGCTGGTGGGTTTAGTGGCGGGGCCAATCGTGGGTTCAGCGGCTTTAACCCACCGGCTGCCGGACGTGAATCGTATGGCAGCGCGGTGCGGATCAATCCGCCGATAGTTCAAGAAAGAAATGCCCAACCGAGGAATGAGCAGCCGCGAAGCGCGCCGCAGCCGCGAAGTGAGCCGCCGCGCGGGTTTTCCAGCGCGCCGCGATCGGCCCCCAGCTATAGCGGCGGCGCCCGAAGCCTCGGTGGTGGTGGCGGATCGCGCGCCGCCGGCGGTGGTGGTGGACATGCCGGTGGCGGCGGGCACTCCGGTGGTGGAGGCGGACACCATCGTTAGAAGCCGGCTGTAGCCGATCGGCCGCCCTAAGACCCCTACTAACGTGCGCGGCTCAGTGGTTTCATGCCGTTAGCGAGCCGCGACCGTGAGGAGGGTTTAGTCACAGGCAGCTAACTAACCTGGCGGCGTCCGAACACGACTTTGATTTCTTCCCTCAGGCCCGCGCTCGCACCTCCCAGCGAGTTCGGGCCCTCTTTTTTGGCATTCGCTCTCGAACGCAGACGGCGCAGGAATGGATTTTGATCCGATCTTTGGTTACACGGCTGTTCTATTGTGCCTTGACAAATCCTTCCGCTCGCGTTGCTCCTATTTGTCAGATTTGAACCGTGCTTCCCAGTGGTCGGAGGCTACTAATATTGCCAATGAAGTAAATGGGCTTGCTAAATTATGGCAAGGGAGACTGGCGCAATACGGAAAAAAGTGCGTTTTGAACTTGGCGCATCCGGAGACGGCATATGAGTCCATCACTGCGTTGCAGCACGACTCCAGCCGCCCCGCCAGGCTTCGGTGTACGGGCGGGGCCAAAAATCGCCCACGCTTCGGTCGCGCACCCCGAAGCGTTTGCGGGCGTCAGCCTCACAAGCTCGCCGAGCGGCGATTTTGCACGTGGTCGATGTCAGTGACGAACATCCTATTGGTCCCCATTTATTGGTCCCCACCAATCACTGCACTGGACGACTCGCTGGCCATTTCGGTTCCGGTGGATGAAATGATGCCTCCCGTTCCCCAGATCACGTTGCTGCCGGTGATGGTGCTGGTTCCCCAAATCACGTTAGTGCCCCAAATCACGTTCATTCCAGCGACATTGGTGCCCCAGATCACGTTGGTGCCCCAGATCACGTTGGTACCCCAAATCACATTCGACCCAAAGACCAGGCTGACCGTATAGTTGCCTTGGGAGCTGACCGCCGAAATGGACACCGCGGGAGAGGCGGCGTTCTGGCTGGCAGACGGCGCGTTGGTTGTCGCTAAGGCGTTCGTAATGTCGAGCTCGCCCGCGCCGATGGTGAAAAGATCGTGATAGACCACATACTGGGCGCCGGTGATCGCGTCTACCGCGGTATATGATGGCACGAAGTTCGACTTGGTGGCAGTTGACATCAGGCGCGCTTTCACTTGATCCGGCGTGAGGCTGGGATTCTTCTGCAACAGCAGCGCGGCGGCGCCGGACACCATGGGCGTGGCCATGCTGGTGCCGGACAAACGCAAATACCAGTTGCTGCCGATGGTGGGAGCGTAGGGCAAACTCGCGAAGTCCGTATCGGCAACTTGGTTGGACGGGTATTCGGCCGGCAGCACGCATTCGCTGCATTGCGCGGCATAGATGTTGTTGCCGGGGGCCACCAGGTCCGGTTTAGCGATATGGTCGATGGCCGTTGGGCCTTTGGAACTGTAGCTGGTGACCTTGTGTTCATTGCGGTTCGTCGACCCAAAGGTGTTAACCGCTCCCACCGTAATCGCCAGCGGATCGTTGCCGGGCGCGGTGATGGTGCCGTAGCCGTGCTCGTTGACGCTATTGTCGCGTCCGTAATTGCCGGCGGCGACTACCACCACGATGCCCGCCTTCCAGGCTTTCTCCACGGCCTGGCAGAGCGGGTCGTTTTTGTAACTGGTAGTCACGGGCCGGCCGAGGGAGAGATTGATGATGCGGATGTTCAACTGGCTTTTTTGCGAGATCGCGGCGTTAATGGCGGCGATCACGGACGCGTCGGTGCCGCTGCCATTCTGATCCAGAACCCGATAAGAGATGAGGTTCACGCCGGTGGCGACGCCATGTATGTAGTAAGTAGGGTAGATGGCCCACTGGTTCACATACGAGGACGAAAACGCTCCGATACCGCCCAGTATGCTGGCAACGTGCGTACCGTGGCCGAAAGCGTCCTCTCCGTCGTCCGGTGCTGTCCAGGAGCCATTGAGGTTAGTCACGAAGCTTTCTTGCGCGCGATAGCGGGGCGAAGACGATCCGCCGCAGCCCCAGATAGTCGCCATCCAATCGCAGTTTTTGTAAGTGACGCCGGAGTCGATAACGGCCACCCCGATCCCGTTTCCAGTCCAGCCGGAAGCAAGCGCGGCGTAGGCTCCTACGGATTCCGGGCCTTTGTCGAGTTCCAAGGCTTGCAGCTTTTCATTGGGCGCGATGAAGGCTACTTCAGGGTCGGAGGCGAGATCTTCAATTTGCGCGCGAGTGAGCTGTCCGAATGAGGAGCCCGCCTCCTCGAAATGAGCGCTCAGGTTGACGTTGTGCCGAATCGCCAATTGGCGGCCGATGCCGGAGGGCCCGGACTCCTGATTTTCGCGATAGAGAACCAGCACGTCGGCCGGTTCGCCCTCAGCCAGCTTCTGAAGGCTGGGATGGATATGGGCGCGGGCGGTCTCGGGAGATCTGCGAGCTTCCTGCGCCAGCAAATTGGCGCCAAACAGTTGAATCAAGATTGTGACTAAAAGCGCACATCGGAGGATCATGCCCTTGCAAAGGCACGCGTTGGACCAACTCGAAACGGGGGCTAAACCATAGTTGTTACTAAGCTTGTTGAGGGTGTCCAATGTCAAGAGGAACAGAGTGTCTCAACGGGCTGCGCCATGTTGTCCGGGCATAACCCTGGGGTAGTATCGGACAGCTACAGGCAGTCTCAGAAACTTTACATAATATCTGTTATCGGAAGCAAGCTATAGCGCCCGGCCAAGGTCAGGCTTCCTGACAGAGTCCCTGTATATCGCTGGAAGCTGATGGCCGGCCGGCACGACCTTCTATATTTTTTGGGAGCGGCGCGGCAGAAGATCGCAGTGCCGCCTTCCACGTTAAGATAGGTTCTTGGGCCAAATTTACTCCCGCCAACAACTCCTCGCCGCGCGCGCCGATTGGAAGCGCGCAAGCAAGAAAGTGGTCTTCACCAACGGCTGCTACGACGTCCTGCATCCCGGCCACATACGGCTTCTCGAAGCCGCCCGCTCGCTGGGTGACATCCTGATTCTCGCCTTAAACACCGACGCCAGCGTCCAACGCTTGAAAGGTCCCACGCGCCCGCTCATTTCCCAGGACCAGCGCGCCGAACTGGCCGCTGCGCTCGCGGCCGTGGATGCGGTCACATTCTTCGATGAAGACACGCCGCGCGAGCTGATCGCCGCCGTGCTGCCGGATGTGCTGGTCAAAGGCGCCGATTGGTCGCACTTCATCGCCGGCCGCGAAGAGGTGGAAGCCGCCGGAGGCCAGGTGCTGGCGCTGCCGCTCGAGCCCGGCTATTCCACCAGTGGCATTATAGAGGAAGTGCTGGCACGCTTCGGCCGACGAGAGCTGACACGGTCTTCTTGCTTTCGCGGGCAGGCCGCAGAAGCACCAGAGCATGTCCCGGAATAGTCGCGTTGTACTCAGCTAGCCAAGGACGGAGCCCAGTGTCGCTGTCCAGAGACAGTTCTTCCTTCCCAACCCGGACCTTTAGAACTGCCTGAGGCGGCAGGTAGCGACCGGCCGCGCGCTTGCTCCGAGAAGCGCGTGATTCAGGACGAAGCGCCAGTCTGAGCTTCGCGGAGTGATGTATGTGTTGAATGTCCGACACCAACCGTCTCCGCAGAGTCACCTGATAGCCGATGTTCACGGTTCGGGTAAGAATCAGCGAGGGCCCGTATATTGGATGAGGCGACTACGGGCACGCGCAGATCGAGGCGGCTTGAGCGTGCCCGCGGGAATTCAATTGGAAGGGATGGCGCCGGGGAGGGTCGAATCCACCGTCAGCCGTGTGGCCGCGACGGATTCCGGCGAGGTGATCGACGTGCTTACCCGTTGGGTGGACGGGTCGAAATTGATCGGAAAATGGTTGATCTCGAAGGTCAGGAATCCCGTGTGTGCCCAAACGCCCATACAAAAGTCTGCATGGACGGCGGAATTGATGAGTTCGGTTCCATCGCTGTGCCATTGCATGTATCCGAAGTCGAGGAGGGCGCCGCCCGGGATGGAAGGATTGTGACTCGTGTTGCCTTTGGAGATGAATTGAAACTTCCAAAAGCCCACGATCGACGGGGTCGACAGGCCTGGAAATCGTGCGGTGGCCTCCTGCGCCGCCGGTTGTTCCTGGCGGGACTCCGCACCGGGAACGGCGAACTGAAGCGGGCTATGCAGGGAGGACAGGTCACCGCAACCGGCGACCGCGTTTGAGACGGAAATTGCCACGCGCGCGCAATTTTCCAATCGCGGAGCACGGTGTCGGGAGAGACCCTGACCACTTCCGCGGTCTCCCTGACGCTCAATCCGCCGAAGAATCGCAACTCCACGATGCGAGCCTTGCGCGGGTCCACCGTGGACAAGGCATCCAGCGCGTCATCCAGACAGATCAGCTCGCGCGCCCTGGCCTGGGCGATGTCCACTGCCTTACCGACGTCGAGCGGCTGCGGCCTGCCTCCCCGCTTGGCGGCTGCTTTCCGGCGCGCACGGTCCAGCAGGATACGGCGCATCAGCGTCGCGGCTATTGCGAAAAAGTGTGCGCGGTGCTGCCACTCGAGCTCCTCGGCGTTCACCAGACGAAGATAGACTTCGTGCACCAAATCCGTGCTCTGAAGGCTGTATCCAGGACGTTCGCTCCGCAACAGCCGTGCGGCCATGTGGCGCAACTCTCGATAGACGCGGGGAGTCAGTTGCTCAAGAGCCCCCGAGTCGCCATCGGCCCAGGCTCGAAGCAACTGCGTTGTGTCGGCTGCGGTTGAACCCTCCATAAACCTGCTCCACTGTATTATATTCACGCGTTTGGAGCAGAGAATGTTACCGATACGGCCGCCGTACGCGGGCGGCGCGAACACCGCGCTCGACACATCCGGCAGTGCCCGCCCGGTTCTCTTTACCGTGCCATCGAGCGAGTTCTCATTGATGCCGTTCAGTTTCCCAGTCGATTCCCGGAATCGAGTGCGACTGGCCCCTACTTGGAGGGCTGGAATTGGCGTAGGATAGGTGAATCGGTAGGCCGAATCGATGACACCTGACCGCTGGCGCCAGATCGAGGCTGTATATCAGGTTGCTCAGAACTGCGGATCAAGAGAACGATCTGCGTTGTTGGATCGTACCGATCCGGAAATCCGCGTGGTCGTCGAGCGAATGCTGGAGCAGAAGTCGGGCAGTCAGCTTCTCGATGAGCCTGTCGCGGATCTCTTCGGTGAAACTACCGGGACGGTCGTCGCTTCCGGCAGCCAACTAGGTCCCTATAAGATCCAGGGCCAGATCGGCGCGGGCGGTATGGGAACCGTCTATCGCGCCGTGGATGCCCGTCTGGGACGCGCAGTCGCCATCAAGGTTTCCGCCGCCCGCTATTCAAAGCGGTTTGAGAGAGAAGCCCAAGCCATCTCCGCTCTGAATCATCCGAATGTTTGCACACTCTACGACGTCGGCCCCGACTACCTGGTAATGGAGCTGCTAGAAGGTTCCACGCTCGCCGCGGAGATCGGCAAGGGCCCGATGCCGCCGGAACAGGTCGCACGCTATGGCGCGCAAATCGCCAGTGCACTGGCGGAAGCGCACGCGCACGCCATCGTGCATCGCGATCTCAAACCAGGCAATATCATGATCACGCGGCATGGCGTGAAGGTGCTGGACTTTGGTCTGGCCCGGTTGATGGAAGAAACGGGTCTCACCGAAATGAATCTGGCGATGGGTACTCCTCGATACATGGCACCCGAACAGGTAGAAGGCCGGGAGCCCGCGCCCGCGACTGACCTGTTTGCGCTGGGGTTGGTCCTGTATGAGATGGCGACAGGGAGCCTGCCATTTCCCAACGCCTCGCTGGGACGTATGCTCTTGAGCGCTCCTCAGACCAGGGTACCGCCGGCTTCGAAACAACGTGAGGATTTGCCGGCCGCACTCGATTCCATGATTGCGCGGCTCCTGGCGAAAGATCCAGCCGATCGCCCGCAATCCGCCGCGGAAGTAGCAGCGGACCTGAAATCGATAGCGGATCAAGTGACGCAACCCAGCCCCGTTGTAGTGCGATCCCGATTCCCGACCGCCTATGCGATTGCGGCAACCATCGCACTGGTGGCTTTGATCGCGGGCGGGAGTTGGTTTTACCGGCGGCTGGAACATCGCCGGTGGGCCCGCGAGGAGGCTATTCCAGAGATTAACAGGCTTCGGAAAGCGCGGGAGGGTCTGGCCGCGTTTCTCGTTTTGCGGAAGGCGGAAGAGTATTTGCCGGGCGATCCGCAATTGACGCAGATCGCGCGCGAGGCTACTCTGTCTGCGACCGTCAAGTCGTCGCCCTCCGGGGCATTGGTTGCGATTCAGGATTATGTGTCTCCAGACGGCGCCTGGACGACTCTCGGCAAAACGCCCCTCGATCATGTCAGAATTCCGAACGGTTATTTCCGATGGAAACTGTCACAACCGGGCGCGGCAGACTTCGTTTCCGCGCCGGCGACGTGGGCGGCGATGAATTTCGGGAAGGCGCCTTCCGCGGCAGGAATGGTGACTGTTCCAGCCGACGGATTCACCCAACTGATTGACTTCGTCGGATGGTTGTCTTACCGGCAGATCCCCTCGTTCGATATCGATCGCTTTGAAGTGACCAACCGGCAGTATCAGGAGTTTGTGGATCACGGCGGATATTCCAACCGATCTTACTGGAAAGAGGCTTTTCTTAAGAACAGAAAAGAATTGACCTGGGAGCAGGCAATGGACCTGTTTCGAGATCCAACCGGTAGGCCGGGTCCGTCAAATTGGGCCGGAGGGCATTTTCCCTCGGGACAGGCGGATTATCCGGTCTCCGGAGTGAGCTGGTATGAAGCGGCGGCTTATGCCGCCTTCGCAGGCAAAAGCCTCCCAGCGCTGGCCCAGTGGTATCAAGCGGCGCCGCCCCGTTTATCCCCCTATACGATCAACTTCAGCAACTTCAACGGTACCGGTCCGGTGCCCGTTGGAACAATGCCGGGGGTGGGACCTTTCGGAACTTACGACATGAGTGGCAATGTCCGCGAGTGGTCGCTGAATTCGGTCTATGGCGATCGGCGCTTCGTCCTGGGTGGGGCCTGGAAAACGCAGACATACCAGTCTTACGACCCGGAAGCGCTCCCGCCGTTCGACCGCTCGCCCCTGAACGGCTTCCGGTGTGTGCGGAACCATGTTGTGGTGCCGCGGGAGGTGGCTGCGCCCATTGTGCCGAGCGGGCGCGATTTGTCGAAAGAGAAACCCGTATCGGACGAACTTTTCCAGGCCTACCGCGCCGAGTATGCCTATGACAAATCTCCGCTTAAAGCCATGAGCGACGGGATCGTTGAGGATACGGCCGACTGGACCAGGGAAAAAATTACCATCGACGCCGGGTACAATGACGAACGCCTTCCGGCGTTCCTGTTCCTGCCGAAGAGCGCCCATCCGCCGTTTCAAACGGTTGTGTTTTTTCCGAGCGCGAGGGTGATTACGATGCCACGCATCGAGCCATTGGGCGACATGGGGTTCGTCGACTATGTCATTCAGAGCGGACGCGCTTTACTGTACCCGATTTACAAAGGAACGTACAACCGGGGGGCGGAACGGGCATTCCCAGGCACTATTGCCGGCTTCGACGGACTGATCCAAGCGGCGAAAGAAGTGAGACGTTCGGTTGATTATCTGGAAACCCGGCCCGATATCGACAGAAACAGGCTGGCATACCTTGGTGTAAGCCGGGGGTCGGCGGACGGCGTCATCTTCGTTGCCCTGGAAGACCGGTTTAGGACGGCCATCTTCCTGGATGGCGGTTTCTTTCTCTCACCGACGTTGCCGGCTATGAATCAGGTCAATTTCGCCCCGCGAGTGAGGATCCCGATCCTCATGGTCAACGGGCGCTACGACTTCACCTTTTCGTTCGATCGGGCTCAGGAGCCGATGTTCCGGATGCTAGGTACCCTCGGGGCCGACAAACGCCACATCGTGCTTGAGACACCGCATGACGTGAGCCAGGACCGGCCCGATCTATCGCGAGCAGTGCTGGCGTGGCTGGATAAATATCTGGGCAAAGTGAATTGACCAACCGTCACCCATGGGTCAGGCGAATCAGAGTTTTGAGGTCAGACAAGAGCGGACCACGCTTCTTGCCGCAGAGTAGAGGCTTTTGCCTTTTGCCGCTCGTGTAGTTCTGAGGATACACTTAAGTGCCCCCCATCCATCCGATCCTCCCACGGTAAAATGAAGCTGTAAGGCACCGCGCCGGTTCATGTGACACACCCTGCAATTCGCGATCTGTTTCAGTCGCTCGGCCGCGACCCGGCGTTTCAGGACGCGGTCAGCCGGCTGATTCGCGATCCGCACGCGCGCCAGTCCCTCTCCGGCCTCACCACCACCGCGAAAGCGCTCTACATTGTGCTGCTGTGGCAAGCCACCGAGCGCAATGTGATCGTGGTGGTCGACGGCAACAAGCAGGCCGAAACGCTGGGCGAGCTGGTGGACACATTCTTCGATCTTCTCGTAACGTCCGATCTGCCGCGTCCTCAAACCATCCCCGCCCTCGACGTTCTGCCCTCGCAGCGCATGTCGCCGCACAGCGAGATCAGCGCCGAACGGGCGGTCGGACTCTGGAGACTCGCCTCGCGCAAGACCAGTATCACGATTACGCCGGTGGCTTCGGCCTTGCTGCGCACCGAAGCGGCGGAGTTCTACCGGCAGCTCGCGCTCACATTGCGCGTGGGTGAGGAGATCCCGCTCGAAGACCTGCTGGCGCATTTGCAGAGCATCGGTTACGAAAAGCGCGACCCGGTGGAGATGGTGGGCGAATACTCGCTGCGCGGCGGCATCCTGGATATTTTCCCGGCCGAAGCTTCCAAGCCAATTCGTATCGAGCTGTTCGGGGATTTGATCGAGTCCATCCGAAGGTTCGACGTTCAGACCCAACGCTCAGTGATGAAGATTGCAGAGACGACGCTCCTGCCGTTGGCTGAATATCCGAAGTCGCGTGAGCTGTTTTTGGAGCTGGCCGAACTGATGGACGCGGCCAGCCCAGGCGATCCGTTTCCAGGCTGGGAATTCGCCGTGCCGCTGGTTCGCCCGAGAAAGCACTCGCTGTTTTCGCTAACGGAGAATCCGCTGGTGGTGATTGACGAACCGGAGCAAACCGCCGGAGCATCGGAGCGTCTATGGAAGCGCTTGGAAGAGAAGCCGGATAGGCCGCTTCCCTTCCCAGCGGAGGCTAATTTTTACTCGTGGCCAGAACTCCGCGAGTCCCTCCAGTCTAACGCTGAATTGGCTTTGCGCGAGCTCGAGCTTGCCACTCTCAGCCAATTGCCAATTGCCAACGGCGGCGAGGCCGGCGGGACTACGTCCCGTCCGAGTCTCGCCTTCCATGGCAACATCCAGGCCGCCATCGGCGAAGCCCGCAACCTGGTGGAGCGCGGTTATCGCGCCGTGTTTTTCGCGCGATCTTCGGGCGAGCTGGAGCGCCTGGCCGACATTTT
>Ga0181525_10000733_pt1 | contig 28422 bp, 27 predicted proteins | sample PEATcosm2014_Bin_48_FD_121100 | JGI IMG/M metagenome (GOLD analysis project Ga0181525, IMG submission 121100) | Peatland microbial communities from MTU Mesocosm Facility, Houghton, MI, USA - PEATcosm2014_Bin06_10_metaG | ecosystem: Environmental > Terrestrial > Soil > Wetlands > Peat | place... | reverse complement strand
TTGAATACGCGCAGCAGGATCTGCTGAGCGCCGGGGCAAGCGAGCGCGCCTCGATCGAGCTTGGGCTGCGCCGCCTGCAAGAAGAGCACAAGGCTAGCTGTACGAAGTAAGCGCGGTGCCGGCGGCTTGTCCGGCCGACATGCCTTTTCCGGGAGGCCGGCCTTCCGATGCAATTTGTGCCGCGCGACGCAGCGCCTGGGTGCCGTGCGCACGCACGAAGGACGGATCGGAAAGCATGCGCCGCCAGGTGCGCGCACCGGGCAGCCCGTGCATCAAGCCGAGCGTGTGGCGAATGACCGACCAGGGGGTCGCACCCAGGGCTACCGCCCGCTCCAGGTACGAGGTCATGTCGTCGAGCAGGCGCGCGACGAGTTCCTCCTCTTCGATCTCGCCAGCATTTGAAGCCTGGAACAGCTCGCGCTCCAGCTCGGCGAGCAGGCGCGGCTGCTGATAGGCGGCACGACCCAGCATGACGCCATCGACGGGGACCTCGCCTGACTCGGACCCGGCATCGAGCGCCGCGTGCACAGACGCGGCGCTTGTCAGGCCGCCGTTGAGCACGATCTTCGCCTCGGGAAAATCGCGTTTGAGTTCACGCACGACCCGGTAGCGCAAGGGCGGCACGTCACGGTTCTCCTTGGGACTCAGACCGTCCAGCCACGCATTGCGGGCGTGGACGATGAAGACACGACTGCCGGCATCGAAGCATTGCCCCACGAAGTCGCGCACGAATCCGTATTCTTCATTGCGGTCGATGCCGATGCGATGCTTGACCGTCACCGGAATGTCGACCGCATCGATCATTGCGCGCACGCACTCGGCCACGAGACGCGGCTCGCCCATCAGGCACGCACCGAAAGAACCGCGCTGCACGCGCTCCGACGGACAGCCGCAATTGAGGTTGATTTCGTCGTAGCCCCACGACTGGCCCAGCTTCGCGCAGTGCGCCAGGTCCGCCGGATCGGAACCACCCAGCTGCAGCGCCAGCGGGCGCTCGCGTGCGTCGAAATCCAGGTGCCGCCCGACGTCGCCATGGAGCAGGGCACCGGTCGTGACCATCTCGGTATACAGGCGCGCATGGGACGAGAGCAAACGATGGAAACTGCGGCAATGCCGGTCCGTCCACTCCATCATGGGCGCTACGCAAAGCCGCCAGGGGTTGATCGCGTCGCCTGTCATGCGGCACTCGATCGCGCCGTGCGAAAGCTCAGGCCGCCTCGCGCTGCGCGCGCTTGCGATCGGTTTCCTTCAGGAAGCGCTTGCGCAGGCGGATCGTGGCCGGCGTCACCTCGACCAGTTCGTCGTCCGCGATGAATTCGACCGCGTACTCGAGCGTGAGCTTGATGGGCGGTACCAGGTCGATGTGCTCGTCCTTGCCGGACGCACGCACGTTGGTGAGTTTCTTTTCGCGGATCGGATTGACCACCAGGTCGTTGTCGCGCGAATGGATGCCCACGATCATGCCTTCGTAGAGTTTGTCCCCCGGCGAGACGAACATGCGGCCCCGCTCCTGCAGTTTCCACAACGCGTAGGCAACCGCATCGCCGTCGTCCTGCGAGATCAGCACGCCATTGCGCCGTTCGCCCAGGTCCGGTGCCCGGACGGGACCGTAGTCGTCGAAGACGTGGCTGATGAGGCCCGTGCCGCGCGTCATGGTCAGGAATTCACCCTGGAAGCCGATGAGGCCCCGCGCCGCGATGCGATACTCCAGGCGCACGCGTCCGCGGCCATCGGGCTGCATGTCGAGCAGGTCGCCGCGGCGACGCCCGATCTCCTCCATCACCGTGCCCTGGTGCTGTTCTTCGACGTCGACCGTGAGCATCTCGAAGGGTTCGCAGCGCTCGCCATTGACTTCGCGGAACACCACGCGCGGACGCGAAACGGCCAGTTCATAGCCTTCACGGCGCATGTTCTCGACCAGGATGGTGAGGTGCAGTTCGCCGCGGCCGGAAACCTCGAATATGGTTTCATCGTCGGTTTCGCGCATGCGCAAGGCGACGTTGGACTTGAGCTCGCGCTCCAGGCGCTCGCGCAGCTGGCGGCTCGTGACGTACTTGCCCTCGCGTCCCGCCAGCGGGCTCGTGTTCACGCAGAAATTCATGACCAGGGTCGGTTCGTCGATGCGCAGCATCGGCAGGGCTTCTGGCGCCTCCGGCGGGCAGATCGTCGTGCCGATGTTCAAGGCCTCGATCCCGTTGACGAGCACGATGTCGCCGGCGATCGCCTCGTCGACGATTTCGCGCTCCAGGCCCTTGAACATGAGCACCTGGTTGACGCGGCCGCGCACCGGCGTGCCTTCGGGGCCGTCGAGCACGACGACGTCCTGGCCGCTGCGGATACGGCCGCGCCGGACGCGGCCGATGCCGATCTTGCCGACGTAGCTCGAATAATCGAGCGAGCAGATCTGCAGCTGCAGCGACGCGTCGGGGTCCTCGTCGCGCACGGGCACGTGGCGCAGGATCGCCTCGAACAGCGGGCGCAGGCCCGCACCGCGCTCCAGCGCGCCTTCCACCTGGTCCTGGGAATCGACCGCGTAGCCGTTCAAGGCCGAGGCGTAGATCACCGGGAAGTCGAGCTGTTCCTCGGTGGCACCGAGCTTGTCGAACAGGTCGAACGTGGCATTGACCACGTAATCGGGACGCGCACCCGGCCGGTCGATCTTGTTGACGACGACAATGGGCTTCAAGCCCTGGGCAAGCGCCTTGCGCGTGACGAAGCGCGTCTGCGGCATCGGACCCTCGACGGCGTCGACCAGCAGCAGCACGCCGTCGACCATCGACAGCACGCGCTCGACTTCGCCGCCGAAATCCGCGTGACCCGGCGTGTCGACGATATTGATGTGGGTGCCTTCGAAATCGACCGCGCAGTTCTTGGCGAGAATGGTGATGCCCCGCTCGCGCTCGAGATCGTTGCTGTCCATGACGCGTTCGGCGACCTGCTGGTTGTCACGAAAAGTGCCCGACTGCGCGAGCAGCTTGTCGACCAGCGTCGTCTTGCCATGATCGACGTGCGCGATGATGGCGATGTTGCGCAATGCCCTGGGTTTCATAGTACTTCCTCGATTTGCGAATTCGTTGCCTGGGCACTTGCCTGGCCACAGGATTGACCGATCAGGCGCATCGGCGCGAGGCACCCATCCTCGACGCACGCCAGTCCCAGCAGTTGTCCTTGCGCATCGTCCACGCGCAGGCGCGTCGGTGCGCCCGCTGCATGCCGTGCCTGCTCCTCAAGCCAGGCGTGCTCGTTCAGATCCGACAGCGCGATGCGCTGCCCGTGGCGAAAGCGCCGCGCACATTCCGCCTCCAGCGCAATGCGCGGCACCCCATCGAGCAGGGCATCGAGCGGCTGCAAACTCCTGCGGCGCGCTTGCAGCGTCCCCGCCTCCAGGTCCTCCAGGCGCAGGGCGTCTTCGACGCGCAGCCGCCCGACCCGCGTACGCCGCAAGGCGGCCAGGTGGGCACCGCAGCCCAAAGCGGCACCGATGTCCTGCGCCAGCACACGCACGTAGGTGCCCTTGCTGCATTCGACCTCGATCTCCGGCTGCATCGGATCCCAGCACACGAGGTCCAGCCGGGCAATACGCACCTCGCGCGCCTCCCGCTCGACCTCGATGCCCTTGCGCGCCAGTTCGTACAGCGGGCGGCCATCGCGTTTCAAGGCCGAATGCATCGGCGGAACCTGGCGCAAGGCACCAACGAATGTGCGCAGGACCGCGCACAAGCCTTCCTGCGTGACCGCGACCTCGCGCCGCGCGACGACCTCGCCCTCGATGTCGCCCGAATCGGTCGTCGCGCCGAGCGCGAGGCGGGCGCGGTAGACCTTGTCCGCGTCCAGCAGCCCCGCGGAAAATTTCGTGGCCTCACCAAAAGTCAGCGGGAGCAGGCCGCTGGCTTGCGGATCGAGCGTCCCCGTGTGTCCTGCCTTGCGCGCGCGCAGCAGGTGACGCGCCCGCTGCAAGGCGGTGTTGGAGGACAGTCCCAGCGGTTTGTCGAGCAGCAACACGCCGTCGACCGCATCGGCATGGGCTCGGCGCATGGCGCAGTTCCCGCCGACCCTATTTGCCTGCGTCGTCGGGCGGCGCGTCCGGCGCAGCGCCCTCGAGCGTCGGTTCGGCGCCATCTCCCATCGCCCGGCGGATCAGGCCTTCGACTTCAAATCCTCGTTCCAGCGAAACATCGTGCACGAAGCTCAGGCGCGGCACCGTGTGGATGCGCAGGCGCTTGAACAGCAGGTTGTGCAAATGACCCGCCGCCGCGTTCAGTCCCGCGGCGGTCTCCGCCGGCTGCGTGCCGATGACCGTGAAGTACACCTTGGCATGCGCGTAATCCGGCGTGAGCTCCAGGCCGCTGACCGTGACCATGCCCACGCGGGGGTCACGCACCTCGCGCGCGATCAATTCCGCCAGGTCACGCTGGATCTGGTCGGACACGCGCTGGGCGCGATTGGGGGACTTCGCAGTGCGAACCATACCGGCGCAACCTTTACAGCGGAACCTCTACAGCGATCGGGCGACTTCCTGGACTTCGAAGATCTCGAGTTGATCGCCTTCCTTGATGTCGTCGTAGCCCTTGAGGGAAATGCCGCACTCGAACCCGGCCTTCACCTCGCGCACGTCGTCCTTGAAGCGCTTGAGCGATTCGAGTTCGCCCGTCCAGATCACGACGTTGTCGCGCAACAAGCGTGCGCTTGCCGTCCGCTTGACCACGCCATCGAGCACCATGCAACCCGCGATCGTGCCCACTTTCGAGACGCGGAACACCTGCCGGATCTCGACCATGCCCAGGACCTGCTCGCGCTGCTCGGGCGCGAGCATGCCGGTCAGGGCCAACTTCACCTGGTCGACCGCGTCGTAGATGATGTTGTAGTAGCGGATGTCGATGCCATTGCTCTCGGCCAGCTTGCGCGCGGACTGTTCGGCCCGCACGTTGAAGCCGATGATGACCGCCTTGGACGCGACCGCGAGATTGACGTCGCTCTCGGAAATACCACCGACCTGGGCATGCACGATCTGCACCTTGACCTCGGCCGTCGACAGCTTGGTGAGCGCATGCACGAGCGCTTCCTGCGAACCTTGCACGTCGGCCTTGATGATGAGCGGCAGCATCTTGGTCGCGCCGTCCTGGCCCATCGTCTCGAAGATGTTCTCGAGCTTGGCGGCCTGCTGGCGCGCGAGCTTCGTATCGCGGAACTTTCCCTGGCGGAAGAGCGCGATCTCGCGTGCCTTGCGCTCGTCGCCGAGCACGATCATCTCGTCGCCCGCTCCCGGCACGTCGGACAGGCCCTGGATCTCGACTGGAATCGACGGGCCGGCCGACTGGATCGGCTTGCCCGATTCGTCGAGCATGGCGCGCACGCGGCCAAAGCAACTGCCCGCGAGCACGACGTCGCCCCGGCGCAGCGTGCCCGATTGCACGAGCACCGTCGCGACCGGGCCACGCCCCTTGTCGAGTTGTGATTCGATGATGATGCCCTTCGCGGGCGCATCCCACGGGCACTTGAGCTCGAGGATTTCCGCCTGCAGCAGCACCTGCTCGAGCAGGTCGTCGACGCCGGCGCCGGTCTTGGCGGAGACCGGAACGAACGGCGAATCGCCGCCGTATTCTTCGGGCACCACTTCCTGGGCAACGAGTTCCTGCTTGACCCGGTCCGGATTGGCTTCGGGCTTGTCGATCTTGTTGATCGCCACGACGATGGGCACCTTGGCGGCGCGCGCATGCGCGATCGCCTCGATCGTCTGCGGCATCACGCCATCGTCGGCGGCGACGACCAGGATCACCAGGTCGGTCGCCTTCGCACCGCGTGCACGCATCGCCGTGAAGGCTTCGTGGCCCGGCGTATCCAGGAACGTGATCACGCCACGCAGCGTCTCGACGTGGTAGGCGCCGATGTGCTGGGTGATGCCGCCCGCCTCGCCGGCAGCGACCTTGCTGCGACGGATGTAGTCGAGCAGCGAAGTCTTGCCGTGGTCGACGTGACCCATGACGGTGACCACGGGCGGGCGCGGCAGCAGCGGCGCCTCGGCCGAAGGTTCGGCGTGATCGGCGAGCAGCGCCTCGGGATCGTCGAGCTTGGCGGCAAACGCCTTGTGGCCCATCTCCTCGACGACGATCATCGCCGTCTCCTGGTCCAGCACCTGGTTGATCGTGACCATCTGGCCGAGTTTCATCAGGATCTTGATGACCTCGGAGGCCTTCACCGACATCTTGTGGGCGAGATCGGCCACCGTGATGGTCTCGGGTACCGTGACTTCGCGCACCACGGGTTCCGGAGCGGCAGGGCTCACCACCTTGTCGCGCTCGTCGCTGCGGCGATGTCCCTTGGGTCCGCGCCATGCCCCGGCACCGGTCGACGAGTCGCCGCGCGTCTTGATCTGGCGGCGCTTGGCCGCGTCCTCGGACCAGCTCGAGGCGAGCTTGGCCGACTTGACCTCCTTGGGACCGGTCTTCTTGTCGTCCTTGCGTTCTTCGCCGGGCTTGGGCGCCGGCGTCGCCGTCGCCGGCTTGTGCAAGGTGCCTTCCGGCGCCGCGACCTTGAGCACAGGTTTCTTGGGCGCCATCATGCTCTTGATCGCCGCCACTTCGGCATCGACCGCGCGGCGCGCTTTCTCCTGCGCCTTTTGCGAAGCCTGCACCTGCTCGGCCGCAACCTCCGCCGCCTTCGCCTCCGCCGCGACCGCGGCGGCACGCTCGGTTTCGCGCTGCGCCTCGGCATCCTCGGCACGCGTTTCATTTGCACGCGCGCGCTCCTGCGCCTCGCGCTCCCTGCGCTGCGAATCCTCGAGATCGCGCTGCGCACGCTCGGAGCGCTCGCGCGCTTCGCTCACCTGGCGTGCGACGAATTCCGCCTGGCGCCGCGCTTCTTCCTCGCGCCGCGCCAACTCCGCTTCATCGATCACAGCCGACGGGGTACCGACCACCGCTTCGGCTTCCGCATCCGAGTCGCGCTTGACGAATACGCGCTTCTTGCGCACCTCCACCTGGATGGTGCGTGCCTTGCCCGTCGCGTCGGCCTGCTTGATGGCCGAAGTCGAGCGCCGCGTCAGCGTGATCTTGCGCTTTTCGATCTCCTGTCCGCCATGCGCCTTACGCAAGGCATCCAACAGGCGTGCCTTGTCCTCTTCCGACAGTTCATCGGTCTCGGCGTGCTTGGCCACTCCGGCTGCACGCAACTGCTCCAACAAGATGGGCGGCGTCAGCTTGAGCTCGGTGGCGAATTGCGCAACTGTGTTGCTGGCCATGCTCTCTAGTTTCCTCTACAGATTGACCCGAACCCCGGGTTCCCTGCTGCTATCGATTGCTGCTGTCGATCTCTTGCGTCGCGGACCGTCTACGCGAACCAATGCGCGCGCGCCGCCATGATCAGGGCGCTGGCGCGTTCCGCATCGACTCCCGCCAGCTCCACGAGTTCGTCCACGCCCAGGTCGCCCAGGTCGTCGCGCGTACGAATGCCGCCGGCCGCGAGCCTGATCGCAAGCTCGGTGTCCATGCCATCGAGCTCCAGCAGGGACTTGTCCGCCTGGTCGAGGTTTTCCTCGCGGCGGATTGCTTCGGTCAGCACGACATTGCGTGCGCGCGTACGCAGCTCCTCGACGGTTTCGGCGTCGAACGCCTCGATTTCCATCAGTTCGTTGACCGGCACGTAGGCAATCTCCTCGACGCTCGAGAAACCCTCGCCGATCAGGATGTCGGCCACCTCCTGGTCGACGTCCAGGCTGTCCATGAACGACTTGCGGATCGAATCGCGTTCCTGGTCCTGCTTCTGGCTCGACTCCTCGGCGGTCATGATGTTGATCTGCCAGCCGGTGAGCTCGGAGGCGAGGCGCACGTTCTGTCCGCTGCGGCCGATCGCGATCGCCAGGTTGTCCTCATCGACCACCACGTCCATCGCATGCTTGTCCTCGTCAACCACGATCGAGGACACGTTCGCGGGTGCGAGCGCGCCGATCACGAACTGCGCCGGGTCATCGGACCACAACACGATGTCCACCCGCTCGCCGCCCAGTTCATTGGTCACCGCCTGCACGCGCGATCCGCGCATGCCCACGCAGGTGCCGATCGGGTCGATGCGCCGATCATTGGTCCACACGGCGATCTTGGCGCGCACGCCCGGGTCGCGTGCGGCGGACTTGATCTGCAGCAGGCCCTGCTCGATTTCCGGCACTTCCAGTTCGAACAGCTTCATGAGGAATTCGGGCGAGGTGCGCGAAACGATGACCTGCGGCCCGCGCAAGGTGCGGTCGACCTTCGCGACATAGGCACGCGCGCGATCGCCGATGCGCAGGTTTTCCTTCGGAATCATTTCCGAGCGCGGCAACCGGGCCTCGATCTTGCCAACCTCGATGATCACGTCACCCTTGTCCATGCGCTTGACCGTACCGTTGACGATGCTGTCGTTGCGCGCAAGAAATTCCGAAAGCAACTGCTCACGTTCCGCATCCCGGATCTTCTGCAGGATCACCTGCTTCGTATCCTGCGCGAAACGCCGACCCAGGTCCTGGCGGGGCAGCTGCTCCTCGATATATTCGTCGACCTCGATGTCAGGAATTTGATCGCGCGCGTCCGACAGGATGATCTGGTGCCCGGGCTCCTGCAGGCCGGCTTCGTCGGGAACCACCAGCCAGCGCCGATAGGCGTCGTATTCGCCGGACTCGCGATCGACCGAAACGCGGACCTCCACGTCCTCTTCGGAGAACAGGCGCTTGGTCGCCGAGGCAAGCGCCGACTCCAAGGCACCGAACACGATTTCCTTGGGCACGCTTTTCTCGCGAGCCAACGCATCCACCAGCAGCAGAATTTCCCGACTCATAGGTCAAACCTCGTCTTTCCTGGACCGTCGCGCCTTAGCGGTCTCGCTGGCCGCCAAAGCGGCGCGATCGAATTCCCATTCCGGCGCCAAGCGCGCCTTTTCCACTTCCGCAAGCGCAAACTCGATCGTTTCCGCTGGCGTCCCCAACTTCGACTTCCCCCTGCGCGCACCCTTCGCCGCAGGCTCCGCAGGTGGTGGCAGGAGCATCATGCGCACGCGCTCGCCGGCCTGCCCGCCCATTTCCACCAGGCCGAGCAAGCGGCCGCGCAGCCGCTTGCGCCCCTGTTGCGTCTGCAGCTGCACCTTCGCCAGCTCCCCGGCGAATCGTGCGAAATCGCGCGCACCACGCAAGGGCCGATCCATTCCCGGCGAGGAAACCTCGAGTCGCTCGTAGTCGACGTCTTCCACCGCAAACAAATGCGTCAGGTGCCGGCTGACGCGCTCGCAATCCTCGATCCCGATGCTTTCGCCTGACGGCAGTTCACTTGCATCCAGCGGCGCGCGATCCAGCGTTACCCGAAGCAAACCGCGACCTGCGCGCTCGAGATCGACCAACTCATAGCCAAGGCCGGCAAGACTGCGCTCGACGAGTCCAAAAAGGCCCGCCGTACGGGGCACACCAGCGCCTGCGTCGGCCTCTGCATCCGCGTCGTCTGCCGCGAATGCGGCTTTCAACGGGAGGCGCGACTTCGACTTCCCCGACGGGGCTGCCATTTCTTCCGCTCCGCGCATTTCTTCCCACGCCAAAAAAAAATGGGCCGTCGTCGAGCCCATTTGTTCTAATTCCACAGGCTGGTGCTGGGGCTCCCACGGCTCCGTAGTCAGCACCGCTGGACAGCACCGGACGCCTGGAATTCCCGTCTTTCCGGTCGACACCAACGTGCCAAGGCCGCCTTTCGGAGCCAAGCAACCGCCGCGCAACCTGGAAGACGCTACCAACCTTGCCAGCAGGCGTACCTTTCCTGGCAATCGGAGATTATATACCGCCGTCGCGCTTTTTCTCCTGGCAATCCCTCACGGGAATGGAGATTGCGCGCAGCGATCAGCCGGTGCCGCCCCGAGGCTTGGAGCGACGGAAACCGCCCCCGGGTCCGCCCCCGGACCGGTTGCCGGTGCCGTGGCCGCGGGCGATGTAATTGACCGTGCTCGTCATGGGATCGGGCTGGCGCGGACCACCACCGCCGCCGCCGCCACTGCGGTCGGGCCGCGGACCCCCGGGCCGGCCGCCGCGCATTCCGCCGGACGGCCCCTGGGCGATGTAATTGACGGTGCTAGCCATCGGATCGGGCTTGCGGCCGTTGTTGCCGCCGGGCCTTCCCCCAGGCTTGCCCGGACCGCGGCGCATGCCGTTGCCGGCGTCCTGCGCAAAGTAGTTCACGGTGCTGACCATAGGGTCGGGCTGGCGCATGCCGCCGCCTTGACCTGCGCCAGGACGATTGGACTTGGGTCCTTTGTTCGGACCGCCGCCCTTGCGGGGACCGGGGCCCGATCGTGTACGGACCTCTTCGGTGCCGATTCCCAGGTCGTGCAGCCAGGCTTCCACCCATGGCGGCGCCAGTTCCTGGTAGCGCCCGCGTGCCAGACCGCGCGGCAGATGGACGGCGCCGTAGCGAATGCGGATGAGGCGGCTGACCTGCATGCCGATCGACTCAAAAATGCGGCGCACTTCGCGATTGCGCCCTTCGGCGATCACGCAGCGGTACCAATGATTGACGCCCTGTCCGCCGGCGTCCTCCAGCCGGGAGAACTTCGCCTGGCCGTCTTCGAGCTCGATTCCTTCGCACAGTCGTGTGCGCTGTTCCTCGCTCAGTTCGCCAATCAGGCGCACGGCGTACTCGCGCTCGACTTCGTAGCGCGGGTGCATGAGGCGGTTCGCCAGCTCGCCCGAGGTCGTGAGGACCAGGAGTCCTTCGGTGTTGAAATCCAGGCGCCCCACGGCGACCCAGCGCCCGCCGGAAACCTTCGGCAATTTCTCGAACACGGTCGGTCGCGATTGCGGATCGTCCTGCGAAACGATTTCGCCCGACGGCTTGTGATAGAGCAGCACGCGCGGCGCGCGCCCCGTCTGCCGGCGCAGGTTCAGTGGCCTGCCGTTGACGCGCACCTGGTCGGTCGGCGCGACGCGCTGGCCGACATGCGCCGGCTGCCCGTTCACCGAAACGCGGCCAGCGACGATGAGTTCTTCCATGTCGCGACGCGAGCCGATGCCGGCATCGGCGAGTACCTTGTGCAATTTATCCGTCTGTGCGTTGAGCGCGACCTTGGCTGCGCGCCGCCCGCGCTCGAGCAGCGAAGAGGCGAATGGCTGCTCCGCCATCGCCTGGACGTTCAACTCCTCGCCGTCACCGGCCAGCACTACCTGGGGCAGCATCGGTTCGTCCCGGCCGCCTTCCTGGCCGGCACCGTTTTCGCGCGCGGGACGGTCACCGCGACCGCGCCGCCGGCGGCCGTGCGGCCCGCGGTGGCGCCGTGCACCATCGCCCGATTCGGATTCACCTTCGCCGTCGCGCCCGCGCTCGGCTTGCGCCGCCGTGCCTTCCGGCCGCGCATCGGCGTCGCCTTCGCCGGTCCATCCACCATCGGCGCCTGTCCCCGCATGGTTCGGCATTGCGCCCGTCGATTCGATCGGCCCGGCCTCATCCCGCGAATTCCGGGTGTCAGCGGCGGATGCCTCCGCGGTCGGGACTTGCGGCAACTTGCCGTGTGTTTCGCTTCGCGGATCCGACGACTCATCGGACGCTGGCGTTTGCCCGTCGTGGGGCGAGGTGGGATTCATGGCGTGGCGGGGCTCATTTCACTCTGAGGAGGGGTGTCCGGCATTTGGTCCGGAGGGAACGGAAGATCGGAAATTGCGCTGTCGGCAGCAGCGCCATTCGCGTCCGCGGCGCCATCTGCCGCGGCACCCGCGGCGGACTCGCCATGTGTGGCAGCGCCGTTGAGTTGGGACACGAACTGGGGCGGGAACGGCAGCCCGCCGTCGACGCCAGGCTCCTGGTCGTTGATCGGGGGCAGTTCCTGCAGCGAGCGCAGGCCGAAGTCGTCGAGAAATGCGCGCGTTGTCGCCAGCAGGCCGGGGCGGCCGGGCGCTTCACGGTGACCGATGGTTTCGACCCAGCCGCGTTCCTCGAGGGTCTTGATGACCGGCGCAGAGGCCGTCACGCCACGGATTTCCTCGATGTCGCCGCGCGTCACCGGCTGGCGGTACGCAATGATCGCGAGGGTCTCGAGCACGGCGCGCGAGTATTTCGGTGGCTTCTCGGGATTCAAGCGGTCGAGGATGGCGCGCATCTGCGGCGTACTCTGGAAGCGCCAGCCCGTGGCCAGGACGACGAGCTCGACCCCGCGGCCGGTCCAGTCGCGCCGCAATTCCTCGAGCAGCACGCGCACGGTGTCATCGTCGATTTCATCGACAAACAGACGGCGCAGTTGATCGATGGGCAGCGGTTGCTGCGCGGTGAGCAGCGCGGTCTCCAAAACGATCTTGGCTTCTTGCGTATTCATGCGTGCGAAGTCGGTTCTTGTTGCCGGCGCGCGAGCCCGGCATGCCGCGGCGATGCCTGAATGGCTAACGCAAAGCGTTCGGGGGTACCGAACCAAAACATACGATTCCGGTTTTCTGGGTCCTGTCGGCCGAGCGGCGCTGCTTCGCAGCGGCCGTCTGAGAGCGTCGTCGGACAAATCGGCGTATTCCGCGGGCGCCGTCGAGCAACACGTTGTCGATCGACAATTGCGCGGCGAGTTACAGCGCCACTCCGCGGGGGCCTTCTATTGATGCTGCTGCAGTGTATCACGGGCATGGTGACGGTTGACAAGACATACTGTATGCATTTACAGTGGAACATCTTCAGCTCGCCGCCGGCATGCCCTATCAAGGCAAGCCCCCATGAACATGATTTCTGCAGAAGTCCTCACCGCCCGCCAAAGCGAAATCCTGGAATTCATTCGCTCGGCCCTTGCGGAAAGTGGCGCTCCTCCCACGCGCGAAGAAATTGCCCGGGCCTTCGGGTTTCGCTCCCTGAATGCAGCGGAGCAGCACCTGCAAGCCCTGCAGAAGAAAGGGCTGATCGAACTGGTCGCGGGCACTTCGCGCGGCATCCGCCTGCGCGACTCGGTGCGTGCCCTGGGAGAAGCAGCGCGCGAATTCGGCCTCCCGCTCATCGGCAAGGTTGCCGCCGGCAGCCCCATCCTCGCGCAGGAAAACGTACTCAAGCGCCCAGCGGTCGATCCTTCCACGTTCAAGCCGCGTGCAGACTACCTGCTCGAGGTACGTGGCATGAGCATGCGCGATGCCGGCATCCTCGATGGCGACTGGCTGGCCGTACACCGGCAGAACCAGGCGCATAACGGCCAGATCGTGGTCGCCCGCATCGGCGACGACGTCACGGTCAAACGCCTGAAACTGCGGGGAACGCGGGTGGAACTGCTCGCCGAAAACCCCGACTACAACTCCATTGTGGTCGATCCCCGGCGCGAAACACTGACGATCGAAGGCATCGCAGTGGGCATCATCCGCGCCGCGGTCTGACCAGCCATTCTGCAAATCGAGGCTCCGCCATGCGTGCTGCCACTACTCTTGTCCCTGCCCTGCAGGCCAGCGGCATCGAAACCATCCCCAAGCTATGGCGCGGCAATGAATGGATGCAGGCCGATCCGCGCTTCGACGGCATGTCCACCGGCTTTGCGGCGCTCGACCGGGAACTGCCCGGGCAGGGCTGGCCGCACGGGCAGTTGGTCGAACTGTTGATCGACCGTCCCGGAATCGGCGAGCTTGGCCTGCTCCTGCCCGCGCTGGCAACAGTCGCGCGCAGCGGAGCCACTTGTGTCTGGGTACTACCCTCTCAGGCGCAAGATCAGCCCGCGCAGCAGGTTATGCAGACCCTTCCTTATGCACCGGCTTTAGCGGATGCGGGCATCGACCTGGCGCGCAATATCTTCGTCAAGCCTCTCACCGCGCGCGAAAGCGGCTGGGCACTGGAGCAATCCCTGCGCGCAGCGCATCTGGGTGCCCTGGTCGGCTGGCTGCCCGAGAGTACGAGTACCGATGCAGATTTTCGTTTCCTGCGGCGGCTGCATCTTCTGGCACAACGGCATCGCGCCGTCGTGTTTGTCTTGCGCGCGGCACGGCATGCGAGCGCGCCCTCTCCCGCGGCGCTGCGCCTGCAACTGCAGCACCAGGATGATCGCCTGCAGGTCACGGTGCTCAAGCGCCGCGGCCGTCCCTTGCTCGAACCCGTCGCCATCCAGGTCCACCCGTCGCACTGGAACCGCCCGCAGATACCGGCAACTGCACCTGCCCCAATCGCCACACGCGAAACGCCGTCGAAGACGCCATCCTCGCTGCTGCAGAAAGTGCAGGCGCTCGCACCTACGTGGCCCTCGATGCAGCCTGCACCCGGGTACTGAATGGCAACTCAAGCGGCCGCTTGAGGCGGGCACCTGCCACCGCCGGCGCAGGTGCGTATCCTGCAGAAAATGCCGACGGCACCTGCAATGAAAAGAGACCTGGCGCTGCGTTGTACCTGTGGTGCACTCCAAGGTGAGCTACGGGATGTTCGTCCCAGCGCTGGCAATCATGCGGTCTGCTATTGCCGCGACTGCCAGTCGTTTGCGCACTTCCTCGGGCGCGCACCGGAAATCCTCGATGAGCACGGCGGCACTGATATCTTCCAGATGTCGCCCGCCAAGGTCCACATCACGCAAGGGATCGAACACCTTGCCTCCCTGCGGCTGTCAGACCGCGGCTTGATCCGCTGGTACGCCGATTGCTGCAAGGCGCCTATCGGCAATACGCTCGCGACGAACAAGATGCCCTTCGTCGGCATCGTCCTGTTCTGCCTGGCGCCCGAAATGCAATCCGACGTTTCGGACAAAGCCTTGGGTCCGGTCCAGTTGCGCGGCTTCCGCCAATTCGCGAAGCGCAACGCCGGCCATATTCCACCGGACCGCATCCCGCTCGCCTGGGGCATCGCCCGCTTCCTGGCGTTGATGGCAATCTGGAAACTTCGGGGCGACGCACGGCGCACCCCATTTTTCAATGCGCACGACGGACAGCCGACCGCGGTGCCGCGCATTCTCACGCTCGACGAGCGCAATGCCCTGCGCGAGCAGGTGCGCGCATCATCCTGCGCGGCCTGACGCCAGCTTGCCGACGAAACCACCTGCCCTCGTCAAACTGCCTCGGTCCTTCTACGACCGCGAGACGACGACGGTCGCGCGGGAGCTGCTCGGGAAAATCCTCGTCCACCATTCGCACGGCGTCATCCGCAAGGCGAGAATCGTCGAGGTGGAGGCCTACCTGGGCGAACGCGATCTGGCAGCGCATTCCTCGCGCGGCATTACGGAGCGCACGCGCATCATGTTCGGGCCACCGGGACACGCCTACGTCTATCTGGTCTATGGCATGCACCACTGCATGAACGTCGTCACCGAGGGCGTTGGCATCGGCACGGCGGTGCTGCTGCGCGCCCTGGAGCCTCTGGAAAACGTGGGCGCGAAGACCAACGGTCCGGGTTTGCTATGCAAGGCAATGGGGATCGACATGCGGCGCAATGGCGCCGACCTGCTCGGCCATGAACTGTTCCTCGCCCGTGCACCGAAAATCGATTCGAGGAACATCGTGCGCACGCCCCGCATCGGGGTCGACTATGCGCGGCACTGGGCGCGGCGCCTGCTGCGCTTTTATATTCGGGACAATCCGTACGTCTCGGGCAATTGACGCGCCGCGCGATTCGCGCGCCGGTTAGAACGACCAATCGCTCATCGGATTCCACTCGCCCGGCAGCAGGTTCCCGGGACCCGAGCAAATGGTCCGATTCGTGCGAACCATGGTCGTACAGCGAATGCCGTTGCCCGCGTCACGCGAGACCAGCGCGTTTGACGGCATCTGGGCGCCGATTGCCTGCTCGATCACCTCGGCAGGAGTGGGCGTGGGCAAGCGCTCACTGGTCACGACAATTTCGTCCGAATCGGGATCGACGAAGCGCGCCTGCGCCCACTGGTACAGCACGCGGTTCAAGCGGCGCAAGTCGGGATCGATGACCATCGGCGCACGGCGCGGTCCGGCTCCGCAGTGGCGTATGACGAACGAGCCGCAGCGCGTACTGGCGACCGATGCTTGGGCGGCCGTGTCTTTGGGAAGGCTCGCCGCAGGCGTGGCAGAGCCCGCGGCTGCCGGATCCTGTGCCCAGGCATTTGATGCAAAGGGGGAAAACACAATGGAAAAGATGAGCGCGGCGCGCAGGCCCGCGCCAGTCAAACATTTAGGGGAATGCATGGTTGGATGCCTTCAGCTCCAGGTTTTTGCTCTTGCCTCGAAATTGCGCGAATCCTTGGACGACACGACGCAGAACCGGTGACCGGTCGGTGCTTCCATCACCCACCAGTTCTTGATGTGCGCGACCCGCTTTGCGCCGAGACCTTCAAGGCGCTTGACTTCGGCTTCGATGTCGTCCGCCTCGATATCCAGGTGCACCCGGCTCGGGTGCGAGACGATTTGCACCTCGATTTCGTAATCGGAATTGGGATCGGCAAGGCGTACGTACGTTTCGCCCTCCTCTCCGGGGAGATCCTGTCTTTTCATGGCAAGCGCGGCGCTCCAGAAATCGGCGGCGCCGGCGAGATCGCCGGTGTTGCAATCGATGATGAAGCCCGACATTGTGCTCTTATGCATGCAATTGCTCCTCGCTTGCCTCCATTGTCACCGGACCCGGAAACACGCACGCCTTCGCTTTGGGAATCAGCTCGGCTGCGAGCGCGCGCGTATTGGGCAGGAAAGTATGCATGGCGTGAATCGGGATCTGCGCAATACCCGGTAGTGCCGTCTCCGAGAGTTTCAGGATTCCGTCATTGCACTCGTCGCCTACAGGGAAGAGACTGCCACGCGGGCCTGCCGTTCCCGCGTATATCCATGTGGGAACCTGCGGGACCGGCAGATCGTTCATAAAGGCCGCGTCCGCAAGCAGCTGGCCCATCTCGCCGCAGAGTACGCGATAGATCCGCTGCGGCGCCATGACGCGCGCGAGATGGCAGGCGCAAGTTGGTGGCGCCAACAGGAACAGCGCGGCAGGCGCCGGCTGCAGTTGCGCCATGATGGCGCGCAACAACACCGAGCCGAGCGAGTGACCGATGAGCACGTACGGTGCCTTGGGTTTGTCGGGCCGGCCGATTCGCGCCTGTACAAAGCGCTGCAGCCGTGCACGGCACCCGCCGTACGACTCGAAGGTGACGAAGTACGCGAATTGCGCGGTTTCGAAACCGGCAGCGCGCAGGCGCGCGGCAAGCAGTGCCATGGACACGGGTGTGCGCCCCATGCCGTGAACCAGGATTGCCATCGGACGTGGAAACCCGATACTGTATGTATTACCAGTATATCGATCCGGCTTCGCGATGTCCACCTGGTTCGCCCTCCACCTGCCTGCGCTGCCCTTGCAACTTGCCGAACGGGCGCTCGATCCGGCGTTCGCGCGCAGTTGCGCGCTCGCCATCGCCGACGGCCCCGTACAACGAAGCAAGGTCGCATTTTGCAACAGCAAGGCAAACGCTGCGGGTGTCGCTGCGGGAATGAAGCTGGCCGCTGCGCAGGCGCTCGCGCGCGACCTGATTGCCATCGAACGGGATGTGCAAAAGGAGCAGCAGGCCTTGCAGGACCTGGCCTGCTGGGCGTATCAGTTCAGCGCCCAGATCGTTCCTTTCCAGTCCGATGCCGACAGCGGCCTGCTGCTCGAGACCGGCGCCAGCGAACGGCTGTTTGGCGGGCACGATGCGCTGCGCCGGCGCATCGTCGAAGGTTTGCGCAGGCTGGGTTTTCGCGGTGCCGATGCCAGCGCGGCAACGCCCGCAGCGGCGCGCGTGCTGGCGCGCGCACGCGCCGACGGCTGCCGGACCGGCGATGCGAAAACGCTCTCGCAATTGCGCGCCAGCGTCGGCCGCCTGCCGCTGCAATTGCTCGCCTGGGACGAGGCAAGCACGCGAACGCTGCTCGCGCTCGGACTGCATACGATCGAGGAAATCCTGGCGCTGCCGCGCGACGCGTTCGCGCGGCGCTTCGGTGCCCGGCGGCTGGTCGAACTGGATCGGCTGCTGGGCACAATCGCCGATCCGCAGCCGCCCTTTCTCGCGCCCGAGCGGTTCGCCGCGCGCGTCGAACTCCCTGCGGACCTGATCGAAGTGGCGCGGCTGCTGCCGCCGCTGCGCCATCTGTTGCTGCTGCTCGAGGGATTCCTGCGCGGCAAGGGCATGGGGGCAACGGCCCTGCAATTGCGCGCCCATCACAGTGCGCGCCGCGATTGCGTCAACGTGCCGACCCCGATCGATCTTGCACTGGCATCGCCCGAGCGCGATGTCGCGCGGCTGCTGCAGCTGTTCACCGAGCGCATGGCACGCGTGCATCTGCGCCAACCCGCGGTGGAACTCGAGTTGCGCCTCGAGCGGATGGACGCCTGGCAGGCGCGCAATGCAAGCTTCCTGCCGCCCGCTCCCCATGTGCAAGGTGTCGATGCCCTGCAACTGGCCGAAACGCTGCATGCACGGCTGGGCTCGGAAGGCGTGTTCCAGTTGCAGGCGCTCGGCGACCACCGGCCCGAATATGCCTATCGCGTTCTTCCGCTCACGCCCGATCCGCCGGTGGCGCAGGCTCCGGCGCCACCGCCCACGCAGCGTCCCATGCTCCTGCTCACGCCTCCGCAGCCATTGCACTCTTGCACGCCTGTCCCCCACGCCGAGGAGCCTGCCGTCGATGACAGCAGACCGCTCTACGGCGGACCGCTCGCGCTGCTCGCCGGTCCCGAACGGATCGAAGCGGGATGGTGGGACCTGGGATATCCACAGCGCGCGACAGTGCACCGGGATTATTTCGTCGCGCGCAATCCGCGCGGCCAGACCCTATGGATTTTTCGCGAGCTGGCTGCGCCGCGCAGATGGTTCCTGCACGGCTTTTTTTCCTAGACCCGTCCCAGGAAGTCGGCGATCTCCTGCTCGTATGCGGGAAAATCCTGCAGGTCGTTGTGCCCGGCTTCGCGCACGGGAACCAGCAGCACGCGCGGCGACAGGGCCTGCAGGCGTTCGCTCTGGGAAATCGGAATGAGCTCGTCGCGATCCCCATGCAGCAGCAGGACCGGTCCACGGATCGCAGCGATGTCGCGAAACGTTTCGAGCGGATAGCGCAGCAGAAAGCCCGGCAGCACGGGATAGTGCAGGCGCGCCAACGCGCCCATGCTCCAGTACGGCGAGACGAGGATCGTCGCCGCCGGCTGCACCTGCGAGGCAAGGCGCGCGGCCAGGGCGGTGCCCAGGGAACGGCCGAGGATCACCGCGCGACAGTCGGGCCGGACCGCACGCATCGCCTGCCACGCCGCGAAAACATCGGCGTGCAGTTGCTCCTCGCTGGCAATGCGCCCGGTGCTCTTGCCGTAACCCCGATAGTCGATCATGAACAGATCGCAATTCGCGCGGCGGTACACGCCGGTATCCACGAACCACGTGCGCAGGCTCCCGCCATTGCCATGCAGGAAGAGGACCGCGCACTTGGGGTCCGGCAGGCGCAGGTGCAAGGCGGACAGGCGCGCGCCCTGCACGGGAATCGAAAGCTCCTCCACGTCCGGCGGCAATCCGAAGCGGAACTGCGGGGCAAGCGGCTCCGGGAAAAACAGCATCGCCTCCTGGCGCCAATAGACGACCGCGCACACCGCGAGGAACGCGGCCGCAAGCAACCCGAAGAGCCAGAGGAGGATCAAGAACCGGACGGAGCGGGAACGGCGCGCGCGCGGCGCGGACGGCTCCCCATCTGCCGGAACAGGCGTTGGCATTGGCGCAATCCGAGATCCACGCCGTAGCAACGACGCAGGTGTTCCGCGAAGGTGGGACCGTCCCACAGGCGCGAGGAAAATCCGAAATAACGCGGCGTCTTGCGCAGGTCGCCTTCCAGCCGGCGCCATTGGATCGAATCGAGTGACGGCGGACGCCCCGAGCGCTCTTCCTCGTGCAGGCCCTCGAGACCGCGCGCGCGGTAACGCCGCACCCAGCGCTGCACGGTGCTCGCATTCTGTCCGAACCACTGCGCGACCTCCGAGCACGACCGCCCTGCTGCGACGAGCAGCAAGGCATCGAGGCGGTGGGCATAGCGGGACGCCTCGTCGCGCTCGATCTCGCGCCGGATCGTCGATTGCACGAGCTTCGCGCTTTCGATCTGCTTCTTGTTCATCATCGCCTCTCCTGCGATCGCCGGCCCAATGCTACTGCGAGACTTTTTCCCAAGGCAAGGCAAACGGCACATCCGCGCGTTTTGCACGCGAATCCGGCGACGGATTTCGTGCGGATTAGCGGCGGGCGGAGGTGTCCAATGGCGCATCGCAACGCGCAGGATCGCCAAGCAATGCCGGATCGATCGCGCCTGCATGGATTGCGGCATGACTTCCGACGTCATGGCGACGGGCCCGTTTTCCCCGCATTTGCGGGTTGCTGCAGCGACTTTTATCGGACGCGCACGCGCTTGCGCATCGCCGCATGGCCGCGCCGGCCGCGCAAAACCGCGGCACTTCGGTCGCCCAAGGCGTGCCCGGCCGCCGGGCGTTTCGATGCACGGCTCGGGCGTCCGAAGATTTTCCTCGCGCGCCGCGAACCATGATCGGCGCGAAGTTATTCCCGGCAAACTCTAAGCGCGACTTAGCAGTACTCAATTCCAGGGATCGAGGCTGCGGCGCGAGTTCTGACGCGCGCATTTTTGCTCCGGCTTTTCTTGACAAGCGCGCATCCGTGATCCTCTAATGCACGCAAATTTCAGCGTCGAATCGCGCTGAGAAGAACAAAGAAAAGACGAGAACAAAGTTCGACCAGGGAGAACACCAATGAAAGAACCAGAGAACCTCAGCAGGCGGAAATTCCTCTCGATTTCCGGCAAGGCCGGCCTGTCCACGTTCGTGGCAAGCGCGGTCGGCTACAACTTCGGCATGGTGCAGGTCGCGCAGGCGGCAGGTACGGCCGCGGGTCACGTCACCCCCTTCCGATTCGCGATCCTCACCGATGCGCACTTGTTCAGCTTCGACAACCACAAGTTCGACGGCTTCCTGTCCGACGCGGTCGACAATGTCATGGCGATGAAGCCCTTGCCGGACTTCGTGGTGTATCTGGGGGATATCGCGCAAAACGGCAGGGAGGACCAGCTGCTCAAGGGCAAGAAGATCCTCTCCAAGCTCTCGATGCCCATTCATTTCATCCCCGGCGAACACGACTGGTACCTCGACCTGGGTGAAGCCTGGCGCGGGCATTTCGGCAAGCCGACGTGGTCCTTCGATCACAAGGGTGTGCACTTCATCGGGATGAACTCGATCCTGGTGCGCGACTTCTGGACTTCCGCGGGCCTGACCAACAAGCAGCGCATGGACGTGATGGAAATGCTGGAGAGTCCCATCGCCGGCCCCTGGGGCGTGCGCGAGGAACAGCTCGATTGGCTGCGCAAGGACGTCAAGGCCCTGCGACCCGACCAGGCGGTCGTCGTGTTCACGCATTCCCCCCTGTGGGACTACTACCCGCGCTGGAATTTCCAGACCGAGGACGCACCGGAGGTGCGCTCCATCCTGTCGCCGTTTGAACGTGTCATGGCCTTCCACGGACACGTACACCAGACGGTCTACAACCGGATCGGCAACCTCTCGTCGGTCGGCACCTTGTCGACCTCCTGGCCGTGGCCCTATCCGGACGTGAAGCTCGACTACCCGGAGATGCGCATGAACCGCTCCGATCCCGCGCTGTTCAAGGATGGCGAAGGTGCGCAGCACATCGACCTGGAAGCCGACTTCAACGGCACGATGCACTACGACCCGTTCGGCGACATGCTGACGCCCACGATGAAAGAAGGATTCCGGATTTAAGGAGAGGATGCGATGAATTCAAGCAAATCGAAACGTTCAGTCGCCGCGATCCTTGTTTTGGCAGGGACTGCATGCCTGCTGGCGTCGATCTCCGCCGCTGCACGCGAGCCCTTCACGAAGGAGGAACTGGCCGACCAGGAGAAGCAATTGCTCCTGGTCGTCGATCACGGACGCGATCTCTGGCACGGCAGCCTGGCCTCGATGTCGACCAACGGCCTGGCGTGCGGCAATTGCCATCCGGACGCAGCCGCCTCGAATCCCCATACCTTCCCGAAGTTCCAGGCCGACCTGGGGCACGTGATCGCGCTGCGCGAGATGATCAACTGGTGCATCCAGTTCCCGCAAGGCGGCAAGGCGCTCGATCCGGAAGGCGACGACATGGTCGCGATGGAGGCGTACGCGTTCTACATGTACCGCGGCTCGAAGATCCAGCCGGGCCTTGCCACGGAGCAGACCCCACCGGTCGTGGTGAAGTCGGGCGTGGGCTATCCGAAGAAGGGCTCGGGCGTCGGCTACGACAAATAGGTGCAGCCATGCGGACATCCCCATTCCTGATCGCACTGCCGCTTTCATGGGTGCTGGCGAGCGCGCCGGCTTTCGCCAGCCAGTCCTGCGACACGCAAACCTATCCGCTCTCCGCGCCAGACGAGCGCTTTGCCGATAACGGTGATGGCACCGTGACCGACAAGGCGTCCGGCCTCATGTGGATGCGCTGCTCCCTCGGACAGGCCTGGGATGGCGCAAGCTGCACCGGCAAGCCGAGCTCCTACACGTGGAAGGACGCGCAGGGCGCCGCCACGTCGCTCAACCAGCAAGGCGGATATGCCAAGCATGCCGATTGGCGCATGCCGCATATCCCCGAGCTCGCGATGATCGTCGAGCGTCAATGCAACGACCCGCGCATCAACCTCAAGATGTTTCCGCAGACGCCGCCCTCGTTCTACTGGACGGCCTCGGGCCGGCGCATGCCCAAGCAGGACGCCGACGGCTACCTGTTGAGCTTCGGGCCGGAGGGTGCGAGCCATGAGCCCAAGGACGACTTGCATTTCGCGCGTTTGGTGCGTTCGGAAAAGCAATAGGGATGGATGGTCCGCTTCCCCGTCCGGTCGCCCGTGCCTTGCGGGGCACGGCCGAAGGGGGAATCCGGCGATCGGATTTCCCTCTGCTGCACCAGACCGTGCACGGCAAGCGCCTCGTGTACCTGGATAACGCCGCCAGCACGCCGATGCCCCAGGCGGTCATCGACGCGCTGGTGCGATATGCCAGTTGCGACCACGCGAACGTGCATCGCGGCGTGCACGCGTTGAGTCAGCGCGCCACGGATGCATTTGAAGACGCGCGCGCACGGGTACAGCGCTTTCTGGGCGCGACCGATCCTTCGCAGATCGTGTTCGTGCGCGGCACGACCGAGGCCATCAATCTGGTCGCGCATTCCTTCGTCCAACCTCGCTTGCGCGCGGGCGATGAAATCCTCGTCAGCGCGCTCGAGCATCATTCCAACATCGTTCCGTGGCAGATGGCGTGCGCACGTACGGGCGCCCACCTGCGCGTCGTGCCCCTTGACGCGAGCGCGACGCCGCGCCTGGAAGAGTGGGAGGCGCGCATCGGACCGCGCACGCGCTTCGTGGCGCTGGCGCACGTTTCCAATGCGTTCGGGACCGTGAACGACGTTGCGCGCATCGTTGCGCTGGCCCACGCGCGCGGCGTTCCGGTATTGGTCGATGGCGCGCAGGCTGCCGCGCACCTGCCCGTGGACGTCTGCGCGCTCGATTGCGACTTCTATGCGTTCTCGGGACACAAGACCTGCGGTCCCACGGGAATCGGCGCCCTGTACGGCAAGTCGGAACACTTGCAGGAAATGCCGCCCTACCAGGGTGGTGGCGACATGATCCGCGCGGTCACGCTCGAAGCGACGCAGTACGCGGAGCCGCCCCATCGTTTCGAGGCGGGCACGCCCCATATCGCGGGCGCCGTGGGTCTGGGGTGTGCGCTCGAGTACCTCGCGAACATTGGCCTGCGGACGATCTACGCCCACGAGCACGAACTGCTCGCCTACGCCACGCACGAACTGCAGGCCATCGACGGCATTCGCATCTTCGGTACCTCCGCGGAAAAGAGCGCGATTCTCTCGTTCACGATCGACGGCATTCATCCCCACGATATCGGGTCGATCCTGGACGGCGAAGGGATCGCCGTTCGTACGGGCCATCACTGCGCGATGCCTGCGATGCAGCACTTCGATCTGCCGGCAGGCACCGCTCGCGCATCCTTCGCCTTCTACAACACTTTCGACGATGTGGATGCGCTCGTTGCCGCGACCCGGGAGGTCGTTCGCGTATTCGGCGTCGGCTAGGCCCATGGACGAAATCGGCGCACCGAGTCCACGAGGCTATTCGCCCGATCTGGTCCGCCATGCGCGCGACGCGCGCAACCGCAGAGTCATCCCGGATGCGAGCCACCGTGCCCCGGCCGACAATCCACTCTGCGGCGACCGCCTGGACGTGTACCTGATGATCGAGGACGGGGTGATCCGCGACATTGCCTATGAGGGCTGCGCGTGCGCGGTGGCGACCGCATCCGCTTCCATGATGTCGCAGGCCCTGCAAGGCGCGCACCTGGCCCACGCGCAGGCGCTGCATGCCTCGTTTTGCAGATTCGTCGGGCCCCAGGGCGAGTGGGAGCCGGGCATGCCTGAGGAAATGCGAGCCTTCGAGAACATTCGCGCCCTGCCGGGCCGCATGCAATGCGCGGAACTCGCGTGGCTGGCCTTACGAGCCGCGCTTTTCCAGGACAACGGGCGCGCCGCACGTTAGTGTCGGCGGCACCTCGCCGCGTGGCGCCATCGTGGCATTCGGCCGAAGCCGCGGCGGCGATCGTGCCGACCACCAAGGACATGCCGATCAAGGCAGCGCGACGCCGATCTGTGGTGAAATCGCGCAGGCGTTGGCTCGCCGGATGCATGCCTTCTCAGGGGAAATATGCGAAAGATTGCGGGATCCAGCGCAAGATCAACCGCGAAATCCACGGGGGCGAAAGCCGCAGGACGCGCCAAACCTGCACTCACCAAAGCGGACTTTGAGACCCTATCGGAGTTCCGCTACCTGCTGCGCCGATTCCTCGTGTTCAGCGAGGACGCTGCGGCCGAGTCAGGCATTACGGCACAGCAGCACCAGGCCCTGCTCGCCATCAAAGGTTTCCCCGGTCGCGACCACATTTCGACGGGCGAACTGGCCGAGCGACTGTGCATCCGGCATCACAGCGCCGTGGGACTGGTCGACCGCCTCGAGGCCAACGGCCTGGTTCGACGCCGCTCGGGCTCCGAGGATCGGCGGCAGGTTTTCCTCGAACTCACTCCGAAAGCCGAAGGACTGCTCGCAGGACTATCGATGATTCATCGCGACGAGATCCAGCAATTGGCGCCGCTGCTGCAAGTGCTGCTGGGCCAGATCCGCTGATGACTCCCGCAGGCCGCGCCTAGAGGGGCGCGGGCGATTGGGGGCCCGGCTACTTGCGTCCCTGAATTGCCTCGCGCGTCGCCGCGTATGCGTCCTTGCGTGGACCACCCAGAGCGAGCGCACGCTCCACGGCAGTCAGGGCTTCCTCGTCGCGGCCGCGTTCATGCAACACCTGCGCGAGATTGTTCCAGGCATCTGCCGAATCGGCGTGATCCTGCGTAGCCAGTCGGTACTCGTCTTCGGCCACGTTCAACCTGCCGCCAACGTAGGCGATATTGCCAAGGCCGATGCGCGCGATCAGGTCGTGGGGCCAACGCGCGAGCGCACTTTCATACGCCGGACCTGCGCGCTCGGGCATGACGCGCTCGAGATTGGCAACCGCCGCGTCGTATTCCGGCTCGTTCGCACTCGCCGGCATCTGTCCCGGCACGAGCGCAAGAAATGCCCAGCGCCCGCCGCGCGCCCAGGTGCGATCGAATTCGGCCATGCGCATGACCAGGCGCTCGTTTGCTCCGGAGTGCAGGATCAGCTGGCGGGCATCCAGGTCGTAGCCGATGGCGACGGCGTAATGCCAGCGCGGTAGCTGTTCGAACAGCAGGTTCTGGAGCACGACGACCGGACGACCCGCTTCGAGTTCCTGGAGCAAGGCATCCAGGTTCGGCGAAAGCGGATACGCCACAAGCCCCGCGCGGCGCGTGGCCGCGAGCATTTCCACCTGCAGGGATCCGCCCCGCTCCGGCACGTACACATCGGCGTTGAGTTGTTGCGGTGACCGCGCAACCCCGGCAAAACCGAAAGCCATCGATAACGCGGCGGGGCCGCACTGATGGTCGTCCTGCGCTTGGAAGGGAACATTCGGGACCTCGGCCCGCGGCGCATGCTGCGCCGTCAAATGGACCGACGAATCGGGCGCCGGGAGGAGCGCGCAACCCGCCAGCGCGCACGCGCCGGCGGACCACCAGGCACGCAATAGCGTCTTCAGGACGATGCGATGATGGCGACCAGGATCACCAGCAACAAGATGATGATGAGCTGGTCATCCGTGAAACTGCCGAAGTTGCCGCCTGCCGGCAACGAGTCGATCTGGCGCGCGAGATCGCGTGCCTCGGAGTCGCTCAAAGCGGCCACTCGACTCTTCGCATCCTGCGCGCTTACGCCATGCTCCTGGAGCTTGCCGGCCGCATTGGCGCGGTCCAGGAAGGAGGCGATCTTCGCGCGATTGGAATCGGATTCCTGCTGCGCGGTCAGCGCATCGGTCGTGACGATACCGGCGTGTGCCCCCAAAGGCGCAAATGCCAGGCTGCATGAGAGAAATGCAACTCCTATCCAGCGCGTACCTCGGACATTCATGACGGTTTCCTTCTTCGTTTTCGTGGGATGCTTCCTGCCACCTCGGTAGGGCCCGCGCCGCATCTCCATTCTCGTGCGGCATGCCGGAACCCTTCCAGCGCTGCAACAACGGGCGGCATTTTATATCCGCCCCTGCGCTCGAGAGGCTAATCCGGACACATGCTCGCACGCTGCCTCGGATTGCCCGCGGATTCTCCTCGGGCGCTGTGCAATTCGACAGGGGTGCCGTGGAAAAGTTTACTCGCATACTGGTAATATTTACAGTATGCGGATCTCCTATGCCGAGCTTCATTGCGTATCCAATTTCACCTTCCTGCGCGGTGCATCGCACCCGGAGGAACTGGTGGAACGCGCGCTGGCGCTGGGCTACAACGGCCTCGCGCTGACCGACGAATGCTCCTTCGCCGGAGCCGCGCGTGCGCACCTTGCCTTGCGCGAAGCACGCAACGTCCATCCCGACGCGGCCTCGTTTCGCCTGATCCACGGCACGGAACTGCACCTGGCGGACGGCCCGGTGCTGGTGCTGCTGGCGCAGGACCGCGAGGGCTACGGCAATCTCTCGGAGCTCGTGACCCTGGCACGGCGCGCGGCGCCCAAGGGCACATACCGTGTCGATCGCGCCACGCTCGAGGCCCATGCATCCCTGCTCGAGCGCACGCTCGCGCTGCTCGTTCCCGAACCCGTCAACTCCCGCACATACGACGCAGGCGCGCTCGCCACGCAGTGCCACTGGCTGCGCGAGCTCCTCGGCGATCGCGCCTGGATCGCCTGCACGCTGGTGCACGGGCCGGACGACGCGCGCCAGCTCGCGCTGCTGCAGGAACTCGCGCGCAACTGCGGCATGGCGCTGACCGCTGCCGGCGGCGTGCACATGCATGTGCGCGGCCGCAAGAAACTGCAGGATGCACTCACGGCCGTGCGCTTGCGTGAACCGTTGGCGCAATGCGGCGGGCGCCTGCTTCCGAACGCCGAACGGCATTTGCGCCCGCTGGCGCGGCTGGCGCGCTTGTATCCGGCGCAACTGCTGTGGGAGGCCACGCAAATCGCGCAGCGCTGCACCTTCTCCCTGGATGAGCTGCGCTACGAGTATCCCGAGGAGATCGTGCCCGCCGGCGAGACACCTGCCAGCTACCTGCGCCGTGTCGCGTTCGAGGGTGCAGCGCAACGCTATCCGTCGGGCATTCCCGGGAAGGTGCGCACGCTGCTCGAGCACGAACTGCAGCTGATCGCGGATCTGCACTACGAACCTTACTTCCTCACCGTCTACGACATCGTGCGCTTCGCGCGCAGCCGCGCCATCCTGTGCCAGGGCCGCGGCTCGGCCGCCAACTCCGCCGTGTGTTATTGCCTGGGCATCACCGAAGTCGACCCCGAGCGCATGAGCGTGCTGTTCGAGCGTTTCATCAGCCGCGAGCGCAACGAGCCACCCGACATCGACGTGGACTTCGAGCACCAGCGGCGCGAAGAGGTCATGCAGTACCTGTTTGCCAAGTACGGCCGCGATCGTGCCGCCCTGACCGCCGCCCTGCACACCTACCGGCCGCGCGGCGCGGTGCGCGATCTGGGCAAGGCACTGGGCCTGTCGCTCGACCAGGTCGACAAACTCGCCAAGTCGATGGCCTGGTGGGACGGCGGGCACATCCAGGACTCACGCCTGACCGACGCGGGCTTCGAGCCCGACAATCCCGTGATCGCACAGCTCGTCAAGCTCGCACACCAGCTCATCGGTTTTCCGCGTCACCTGTCGCAGCACAGCGGCGGCTTCGTGATCGCACGCGACAAGCTCTCGCGCCTGGTGCCGATCGAGAACGCGGCCATGGCCGACCGCACGGTGATCGAATGGGACAAGGACGACCTCGATGCGCTCGGCCTGCTCAAGGTCGACGTGCTCGCGCTGGGAATGCTCTCGTGCCTGCGGCGCACGCTCGATCACGTCAATACCTTCGCGG
>Ga0181525_10000732_pt1 | contig 28428 bp, 26 predicted proteins | sample PEATcosm2014_Bin_48_FD_121100 | JGI IMG/M metagenome (GOLD analysis project Ga0181525, IMG submission 121100) | Peatland microbial communities from MTU Mesocosm Facility, Houghton, MI, USA - PEATcosm2014_Bin06_10_metaG | ecosystem: Environmental > Terrestrial > Soil > Wetlands > Peat | place... | reverse complement strand
GAGCAGGCGAGCAAGATCATCGAGTACTTCCGGGGGGAGTGGGGCCCGGGCAGGTAGCCGCTGGACTCCTGAGCAGCCCGGGCTGTTGTCGGAGGTAGCCCAGCACTTAGGTCAGAGGCGGACGATCATCTTCCCGGTGTTGGTGCCGCGGAGCAGGTTGATGAAGGCGTCCGGCGCGTGCTCCAGGCCGTCCACGACGGTCTCGGCGTGGACGAGCTTGCCATCGCGGAGCCAGCCGCCGACCTCGGCGATCATGGCGGGCAGCCGGTCCTGGTGGTCGGTGATGATGAAACCGCGCAGCGTAAGGCGCTTGGTGATGACCAGCGAGATGGCGCTAGGCCCCGGCGTGAGCTCGGCGTCGTTGTAGCGGGCGATCGCGCCGCACATGGCTACCCGGCCGTGGGTGTTGAGCACCCACAGGGCGGCGTCGAGGTGATCCTCGCCCACGTTGTCGAAGTAGACGTCGATGCCCCCGGGCGCGGCGTTCCGCAGCTGGTCGAGCACGGGGGCGGTCTTGTAGTTGAACGCGGCGTCGAATCCGATCTCGGTCAGCCAGCGGACCTTGTCGTCGCTGCCCGCGCTGCCGACCACCCGGGAGGCGCCCTTCAGCTTGGCGATCTGGCCGGCCACGCTGCCCACCGCGCCCGCCGCGCCAGAGACAAAGACCGCGTCGCCCGGCTTGAACGCCGCTATGTCGAGCAGGCCGACGTAGGCGGTCAGCGCAGGCATGCCGAGCACGCCCAGGAACGCGGACGGGGACAGGCCATCGACCGGGAGCAGCTTGCGCGCGTGCCTCGCGTCAAGCACCGCCTCGTCCCGCCAGCCGAGCACGTGCAGGACTTGGTCGCCGACCGCAAAGTCCGGCGAGCGGGTCTCGATGACCTCGCCGACCGCGCCGCCCTCTAGCGGCTTGCCCAGCTCGAACGGCGGGACGTAGGACTTCACGTCGTTCATCCGGCCGCGCATGTACGGGTCGACCGACATGAACAGGTTGCGGACCCGGATCTGGCCGTCGGCGAGGTCCTGGTGGGGCACCTCGACCAGCGCGAAGTTGGCCGCCGTCGGCCATCCGTCGGGACGCGAGGCGAGGACAATCTCACGTGGCACCTGGGCACCTCCACCTGGCCGGGCAATTGACTCAGGTCCCGGCGCGTCCTACCGTACCGCCCAGTAGGCACGGCCGGAACGGCGGATGGGATGGGGCCAGATGATCCGCAGCACCATGCAGGACTACCCGCTCACAATCGGAGCGATCATGCGGCACGGCGCCGCTGTGTACGGCGGCAGCGAGTGCGTGACGTGGACCGGTTCGGGCGCCCGCCGCGCGTCGTATAAGCAGGTCGCGGCCAACGCGGGACGGCTGGCGGGCGCGCTGGCGCGGCTGGGCATCGGCGCCGGCGACCCGGTCGCGACTTTCTGCTGGAACAACCAAGAGCACCTCGAGGCGTACTTCGGGGTGCCCGCCATGGGCGCGGTGCTGCACACGCTCAACATCCGGCTGCCGGGCGCGCAGGTGGCCAGGATCGCCAACCACGCCGGGGACCGGATCATCATCGTGGACAACACGCTGGTCCCGCTGCTGGCGTCCATTGCCGGCGAACTGCCGAACGTCGAGGCGTTCATCGTCAACGGTCCCGGTGACGCGTCCGCGCTCGGCGACCGGGTGCTGCGGTACGACGAGCTGCTGGCCGGGGAAGGCCCGGCCTTCGGCTGGCCGGAGCTGGACGAGCGGGCCGCGGCGCTGATGTGCTACACCAGCGGGACCACCGGGGACCCGAAGGGCGTAGTGTACTCGCACCGGTCCACCTACCTGCACGCGATGGCGACGATAGCGGCGCCGCTCGGCATCACCGAGGCGGACCGGGCGCTTGCCATCGTGCCGATGTTCCACGCCAACGCGTGGGGCCTGCCGTACGCGGCGTTCCTTTCCGGCGCGACGCTGCACATGCCGGGGCCGTTCCTGCAGCCCGAGCACCTGACCGCGTTCATCGCCGCCGAACAGACGACGGTCACCGCGGGCGTGCCGACCATCTGGAACGCGATCCTGGACTACGGGCAGGCGCACGAGATCGACCTGTCCTCGCTGCGGCTCGGCAACTCGGGCGGTGCCGCCGCGCCCCGCGTCATGCTGGAGCGGTTCCAGGACCGCTACGGCCTGCGCATCATCCAGGGCTGGGGCATGACGGAGATGAGCCCGGTGGGCGGGCTGGCGCTGCCGCCCGCTGGAGTGCCGGAGGGGACACCAGAGGACCTGGACTGGCGGATGCGCGCGGGCCGAGTCATCCACGGAGTGGAGATGCGGCTAGTCGGCAAGAACGACGAGGTGCTGCCGTGGGACGGGGTCAGCGAGGGCGAGATCGAGGTCCGCGGCCCGTGGGTCACCGGGTCCTACCACCCGGACGTCGCCCCGGAGAAGTTCCACGACGGCTGGCTGCGCACCGGGGACGTGGGCACGATCGACGACCGCGGATTCTTCACCATCACCGACCGGATCAAGGACGTGATCAAGTCCGGTGGCGAGTGGATCTCCTCGGTGGACCTGGAGAACCAGCTGATGGCGCACCCGGCGGTGCAGGAGGCCGCGGTGATCGGCATGCCGGACCAGCGGTGGGGCGAGCGCCCGCTGGCCAGCGTGGTGCTGCGGCCCGGTATGCAGGCCAAGCCCGAGGAGCTCGCCGACTTCCTCGCCCCGCGGGTAGCCCGCTGGCAGGTGCCGGAGAACTGGACGTTCGTCGAGGAGATCCCGAAGACCGCGGTCGGCAAGTTCGACAAGAAGGTCCTCCGCGCCCACCTCGCCGCCGGCGAACTCAGAGTGGAGCACCTCAGCCCCTGAGCAACCACAACGATGGTCCATCGTGGTCGTCCTGACCACAACGATGGTCCATCGTCGCGGGCACATGCGCGAAGCGCTGTGGAGCTTGGGGCGGACGCGTCAGCCGGTAAAGCCATCGGCCCCGACCTTGACCTCGGCGACCTGGTCTTGCGGGATCAGCGGGCGGGGGTTGCCGTCCAGGTCGAGGACGGCGCTGGCCTCGGTGTACCAGGACGGGATCACCGCGTGGCCCCAGAAATCACGGCGCCTCGGGTCCCGGACCGACCAGCGCAGCACCGGGTGGTCCGGATCGCCGGTGTAGTAGTCGCTGGTGTAGATCTCCACCCGGTGCCCGTCCGGGTCGCGCAGGTAGACGTAGAACGCGTTGGATACCCCGTGCCGCCCGGGGCCGCGCTCGATGCTGGACTCCTCGTTCAGCGAGCCGAGGATGTCGCAGATCCGCAGCACCTGGTGCGATTCATGGGCGAAGAAGCCCAGGTGGTGCAGGCGCGGCCCGTCGCCGCCGGTGAACGCGACGTCGTGCACGGTCTGCTTGCGGAACATCCAGGCCGCGTACAGCGTGTCGCCGTCCTCGATGGTCTCGGACAGCCCGAACCCGAGGGACCGGTAGTACTCGTACGCCGCGGGCACGTCAGGCACCACGATGTTGAAGTGGTCGAGCCGCGCCACCTCGGCGCCGCGCCGCAGGTCGTAACGCTGCTGCAGGCGGTCGACGTAACGGGCGTCGGCGAAGTACTCGACGGTGAAGCCGAGCGGGTCCTCCGCCAGGACGGCCTCCCCCACGCCCGGCGTGGTGCCCGCGAGGACCCTTGCCGTGCGCCGGCCTCGCGTGGCGTAGAACGCCTCGGCCAGGTCCAGGTCGGCCGAGGTGCGGACGCGGTAGGCGAGGCGGGCGGCGGCGGGCACGGGGCCCTCGCGCAGGATCAGGTTGTGGTGGGTGAGCTCGTCGTACCCGCGCAGGTACAGCATTCTGCCGGAATCGTGGGTCACCACGAAGCCGAGCACGTCCACCCAGAACCGCCGCGACTCGGCGAGGTCGGTCACGACCAGTTCCGCGTAGGCGGCCCGGACGATGTCGGGCGGCGTCGGCTCCATGTGTCACGCTCCGAACCGGGGCACGTGGGTGTCCCCCAGCGGGATGTGGACGATCCGCGATTCAGTGTAGAAGTCCAGGCTGTGCGGGCCGCCCTCGCGGCCGAGCCCGCTCGCCTTGACGCCGCCGAACGGCGTCCGCAGGTCCCGCACGTTGTGCGAGTTCAGCCAGGTCATGCCCGACTGCACGGCGTGCGCGACGCGGTGCGCGCGGGCCAGGTCCCTGGTCCAGATGTACGCGGCAAGCCCGTAAGAGGTGGCGTTGGCCAGCGCGATCGCCGCGGCCTCGTCGTCGAACGGGGTCACGCACACCACCGGCCCGAAGATCTCCTCGCGGAAGATCCGCATCGACGGCGCCACGTCGGCGAACACCGTCGCGGCCAGGTAGTTCCCGGTCGGCAGGCCGTCCGGCCGTGCGCCGCCCGCGACTAGCCGCGCGCCTTCCTCCTGGCCCGCCCGCACGTACGACAGGACCCGCGCGTAATGCTCAGGGTGGACAAGCGCGCCGATCTCGGTGGCCGGATCGGACGGGTCGCCCACCCGGATCCGCTTCGCCCGGTCGGCGAGCCGCTGTACCAGGTCGTCGTACACGGTGCGCTCGGCCAGGATCCTGGAGCCGGCCGTGCACCTCTCGCCGTTCAGCGAGAACACGCCGAACAGCGCGCTGTCGACCGCCTGGTCCAGGTCGGCGTCCGCGAAGATGACGCACGGCGACTTGCCACCGAGTTCCATCGACAGGCCCTTGAGGTGCGGCGCGGCGGCCGCCATGATGGTCCGCCCGGTGCTCGTCTCGCCGGTGAACGAGATGCGCGGCACGCCGGGGTGCGCGACCAGCGCCGCGCCCGCGACCTCGCCGATGCCGTGCACCAGGTTGAACACGCCGTCCGGCAGCCCGGCCTCGGCCATGATCTCGGGCAGCAGGCTCGCCGACAGCGGCGTCCACTCGGCCGGCTTGAGCACCACCGTGCAGCCCGCCGCCAGCGCCGGCGCGAGCTTCCAGCTCTCCAGCATGAACGGGGTGTTCCACGGGGTGATCAGCCCGGCCACCCCGGCCGGCTGGCGGATCACGTAGCCGAACTGCTGGTCGCCCGCGCGGAACGCGTCCTCGTGCAGCGTCACCGCCATGTCCGCGAAGAACCTGAAGTTCTCCGCCGCCCGCGCCGCCTGGCCGCGGGCCTGCGTGACCGGCAGGCCGGTGTCGAAGGTCTCCAGCGCGGCGATCCGCGCGGCGCGCGCCTCAATGCCGTCCGCGATCTTGTTCAGCACGGTGGCCCGGGCTCGCCCAGCCAGCCCCGGCCATGGCCCCGCCTCGAAGGCGCGGCGGCCGGCGGCGACAGCGCGGTCTATGTCCTGTGGGCCGCCGGCCGCGACGGTGACGTACGGCTGGTTGGTCACCGGGTCCGCGACCTCGAACGTCGCGCCGTCGGCGCTAGCGGCGGGCGCCCCGCCAATGAAGTGCTCGAGCGCGGCAGGCAGGCCTTCCGGCGGGCCGAGCTTGTCGGCCACAACGCTTGTCACCGCTGGCACTTCCCTTCTTTTCTTTTTCCCGAACGGGCCGTGGTTTCAGCTCAGCGGAGCCAGCTTGGTCACCGGTGGGTTGAGCACCGCGGCCCCCTCCCGCAGCAGGGACATGATCCGCTGCTTGGCCGGGTCGCTGAGCGGGGCGAGCGGCGGCCTGACGTGCGCCGAGTGCAGCAGGCCTGCCTGCTGAAGCACCCACTTGGCCGGGGCCGGATTGGTCTCGGTGAAGATCACGTCGACCAGCGGGTGCAGCGCGTAGTGCAGGTTCCTCGCCTCGTCCTGGTCGCCCGCCCGCCAGCGGTCGTACATCCGCGCGGTGGCCCACGGCGCGACGTTCGCGACCGCGCTGACGAAGCCGTCGCCGCCGAGCGCGAGCAGTGGCAGGCAGAGCAACTCGATGCCGGAGAGCACAATGGTGTCCCTGCCGCACAAGTGCAGGACGCGGGAGAAGTGCTCGAAGTCCTTGGTGGTCTCCTTGACCCCGACGATGTTGGCGCGCTTCTTCCGCAGCCTGGCAACCGTCTCCGGCGCGATGTCGACCGCCGTGCGCGACGGCACGTTGTAGATGAAGACCGGCAGGTCGGGATGGGCTCCGGCCACCGTGTCGTACCACTGGAACAGGCCCTCCTGGGTGGGCCTCGCGTAGTACGGGGTGATCACGAGGACGGCGTCCGCGCCGATCTCCTCCGCGTGCGCGGTCAGCTCAAGGGTCTCGTCCAGCTTGGCCGAGCCGGTGCCCGGCAGGAACGGCACCCGGTCATCGATGGCCTTCACGGCGGCGTCCATGGCCGCCATCCGTTCCTGGACCGTCTGCGCGCTCGGCTCCCCCGTCGACCCGCCGAGCGAGATCCCGTGCGACCCCGACTCCAGCTGCCAGCGGATCAGCGTGCGCAGCCCGTCCAGGTCGAGCTCGCCGTCCGCTGCGAACGGCGTGACGACCGGCGCGATCGACCCTCTGATCGTCCTGGCGGGGTCTGACCGGAACCTCATTGCGGCGTCCGCGGCTCGAGAACCGCCTCGACGGCGGGGCTCGCCGCGGCTGGGTTGACCTCAGCGGTCCCGGCCGTGTCACCAGTCCCGGTGGTGTGGTGGCTGGGCTCGGCGGGTTGGGCTTGGTCGCTGGTGGGCGACTCGTGGGGCTCGTGTTGCTCTAGCCAGGCTTCGTAGGCGGGGCGCCAGCGGTCGGTGAGGGGGAAGAGGCCATCGATGGGCTCGCCGGCTGCGACCTGGGCGGCGATGAACTGCTCCTGGCGTTCCTGTTCGCGCGCGTCGGCGAGGACTTCGGCGGCGATCGGCGGCGGCAACACGACCACGCCGTCGGCGTCGCCGACCAGGATGTCGCCGGGCTGGACCGTGACGCCTGCGCAGGCTACCGTGACGTCTGTTTCCCACGGGACGTGCCTGCGGCCGAGGACGGCAGGGTGCACGGCCGCGTGATAGGTGGGGATCTCCAGCTGGGCTAGCGCCGCGCTGTCCCTGATCGCGCCGTCGGTGACGATCCCGGCCGCCCCGCGGACCTGGGTGCGGAGCGCGAGGATGTCGCCAACCGTGCCCGCGGTCTGCTCGCCGCGGGCCTCGATGACCAGCACCTCCCCCGGGCGGATCTGCTCGATCGCGCGCTTCTGCGCGTTCATCCCGGCGCCGTGGGTGGCGGACAGATCCTCGCGCAGCGGGAGGTAACGCACCGTCCTGGCGAAACCGGCCATGCGCAGGTCCGGGCGGGTCGAGCGCAGCCCGTCCAGGGTGAGACCGTTCAGGCCGCGCTTGCGCAGCTGGGCGGCCAGCGTCGCGGTCGACACCTCGCGCAGACCGTCGAGGATGCTGGCGAGTGGTGGGGTGGCCTCAGGCTCCGGTCGGCTCGCCTCGACGGGAGGGACAGTGGTCTGGGCCTCCGGTCGGATGGCCACGGCAGGAGGCGCGGTGGCCGGGGGCTCCGGTCGGGCGGCCTGGGGGTCCGGTTGGATGGTCTCGGCGAGTGGCGGGGCGGCCTGGGCTCCTGCAGCGGTGCGGAGGCTCCAGGCTCGGGCGCCGTAGGCGGCTTCGCGTTCGGTGTCGGTGGCGCGGGGCATGGCGCCTAGGGGCTGCAAGACGTAGTCAGCCTCGACGATCGGGCTGCGCAGCCGGCCCGAGGACTGCTCCCCTGCGCTGACCTCGACCTCCACGACGTCGCCGGGGTTCACCACCGTCGAGCCGGTGGGCGTGCCGGTGAGGATGACGTCGCCGAGTTCCAGCGTGAGCAGCCGGGATAGGTCGGCCACGATATCGCCGAAGCCGAACAGCATGTCCCGAAGCGGCCAGGCGTCCTGGGCCAGTTCCCCGTTTACCCAGGCGCGCAGGCGCAGCGCGGCCAGGTCGACGGACCGCGCGTCTATCAGCCGCGGGCCGATCGGCGCGAAGCCGTCCGTCCCCTTGGACCGCACGTTGCCGCCGCGGTCCGCGTAGCGCATGTCGTACAGGCCGAAGTCGTTCGCGGCCGTGACCCAGGCCACGTGATCCCACCCCTCGGCGGGACTGACCCGCAGCGCACGGCGCCCGATTACCAGCGCGACCTCGCCCTCGAACGCCAGCAGTTCGGACCCGGGCGGGCGCATGACCGGGTCGCCGCTTTGCGCCAAGGCCGACGTGGGCTTGAGGAAATACGACGGCCAGGCAGGCATCGTGCCCCGCTCGGCCGCGCGACTCCGGTAGCTGGCATGCACCGCGACGATCTTGCCGGGCCTTGAAGGCAGGGCGGTCATGGTGCGCAGGATATCTGCCTGGCCCAGCCCTAACCAGGCTCGCGCCCTGACGGCGACGAGCGCGTCCTGCGAGCCGCAACGATGGACCATCGTGGTGGCTAGGAAAACGACGATGGACCATTGTCGTTGTTATGGTGGGGGCGGGGATGGGACTGAAGGTGAGGCTGGGGCCGGTGGTGGTGCCAGAGCCAGGCGGCCGCGGCTAGCAGGACACCGGCGCGGAGGAAGACGTCGGCCAGGTTGAATGTCGGGCCGTAGAACGAGATGTGGATCCAGTCGACGACGGCGCCGTGCAGGAAGGACGGGGGGCGGAACACGCGGTCGGCGAGGTTGCCGAGTCCGCCGGCCGCTGCGAGGGCGGCGCCGGTCTTCTCCAGAATGCCAGTCGCCCGCCGGGCCCAGATCACGAGCAGGACTATCAACGCGACGCTGATCACGGCCACGAGCGGCTCGAAGGAGGCGCCGAGGCCGAAGGCCGCGCCGTGGTTGGTGACCAGTTGCAGCCGGAGCAGGCCGCCCGGAACAGTAATGCGGTGGCCGTCGCGAAGCGCGTGCAGCGCCCACGCCTTGGTGGCCGCGTCGGCGGCCAGGCTCAGCAGCCCGGCGCCGACGGCCAGCGCACCGGCCCGACGGGTCATGCGACCAGCATGCCGGTCGGTCATGCCGGACTCAGAGGGCAGGCGAGTCGTGCCATCGGCATGCCGGTCGGTCATGCAGCGGGCCATGCCACCAGCATGCCAGCCAATCACGGCGGATGCCGCGGCCGACGGGCCCTGCCACAGCAGGCTGGTCAGGCGGGAAGCGGAGCCGACGGGTCATCCCATCAGGCCGGTCACGCGGAACACGGCGGCGGGTGGGTCATGTCGGCAGCAGAGCGGTCAGGCGCGACGCGGGCTGGCGGGGCCTGGGTGGAGGGGGTGAGGGGGCAGGGCGATGAGGCCGGCGGTGGTGGGGGTGAAGCCGCAGGCCTGGTAGTAGAACGCGGCCAAGTGGTGCTCGAAGTCGACGTGGAGCCATTCGCAGTCGGCGGCCCTGGCGTGCTCGGCCGCCGCGGCTATCAGATTGGTGCCGATGCCGCGGTGCCGGGCACGGCTGGACACGAGGGTGTCGAGGATGAACGCATGCACTCCCCCGTCCCAGGCCACGTTGACGAAGCCGGCCAGCTCGCCGGATTGGCGGGCGCAGACCCAGCCGAGACTGTGCTGGTGCAGCTGGGTGTACCAGTCGATGTCGAGGATGCGGTGGTCGAAGCCTTCGGCGTGCAGGGCGTTGACCTCCGCGTTGCCGAACTCGCCGCGCCACTCGTAGTCAATCGTCACGCAGCGATTGTCGGCGCGTGCCGCCACGCGACCAACTCATTTAGCAGGGGGCTAGAGTCGGCGGTATGCGATATGCGACGATCCGGACCGAGTTTGGGACTACCGCGGCGCGGGTGGACGGGGACGTGCTGGTTCCGCTGGCGGCTGGCGACGTGGGCGAGATGCTGGCGGGCGGGGCCGACGGGCTGGAGCTGACACGGGCGGGGGCACGGCCGGTTCCGGTGGACGAGGCGGACTTCGCGCCGCTGGTGACGCACCCGGGGAAGGTGATCTGCGTCGGGCTGAACTACCGGGCGCACATCCTGGAGACCGGGCGGGAGGCGCCGCAGTACCCGACGCTGTTCGCCAAGTTCGCCGACACGCTGCTCGGGCCGCGGGACGACCTGGTGATCCCGTCGATCAGCGAGCGGGTCGACTGGGAGGTCGAGCTCGGCGTCGTCATCGGCACCCAGGTGTACCAGGCCTCGGTCGAGGAGGCCGAGGCGGCCATCGCCGGGTACACGGTGATCAACGACGTGTCGATGCGGGACTGGCAGCGGCGCACCACGCAGTTCCTGCAGGGCAAGATGTTTCAGCACAGCACGCCGGTCGGGCCGTACCTGGTCACCGCCGGGGAGATCGCGACCCCGCCGGACCTCGAGGTCAGGTGCGAGGTCGACGGCGTGGTCATGCAGCAGTCCCGGACCTCGGACCTGCTGTTCGGCGCCGCCGAGATCGTGGCTTACGCCAGCCAGGCGGTCATCTTGCGGCCCGGCGACCTGATCGCCACCGGCACCCCGGGCGGCGTCGGCGACGCCAGGAAGCCGCCCGTCTACCTGCAGCCCGGCAACGTCATGCGCACCTGGATCGAGGGCCTCGGTGAGTGCGTCAACCACTGCGTGGCGGAGAAGACCGGGTAAGCCGGGGCTAGGGAGCAAGCTCGGCAACCTGGACATAGAGGACGCGGAGCCGGCCGGGGCCGACGCGGAGACCGTCTGGGTCAGCTGGGACCATCGCATTTACCACACGTGGACATCCGCCCTCTATCTATTTCTCGTGGTGGATGTCGCCGCGTTCGTGCCCACGGTCGTTGAGCTCTATAATTCGCCGGCCTGGGCGGTGGCGAGCTCGGTGACTATGTCCAGGTGGCCTAGGTGGCGGGCGTATTCCTGGAGTAGGTGGAACAGGATGCGTTCCAGGGTCGGGGGGTCGGCGCCGTCCCAGCGGGGGCCGGGCTGGCCTGCTTCGTCCAGGGGGTGGGACTCGATGATGGCGTTGGAGCGGGCGGCCTGATCACGGAGGTCGGTGAGCAGGCTGGCTGGCGTGTCGCTGGGGGCCAGGGACCAGCGGTCGTCGGTGCGGTCGGCCCAGGGGTCGGTCAGGTCCTGGCCCTCGAAGCCCCACTCGAGCCAGCGGCGCTCGACGTGGCGGAGGTGCTTGAGCAGCTCAAGCGGGGTCCAGCCGGACGGCAGGCGGGTGCGGCCCAGCTCGGCGGCGGGCAGCGCCTCGATCTTGTCGGTCAGGCGGGCGCGGAAGTAGTCGAGGTAGCGGAGGAAGACCTCGGCGCGTGAGCTGGCCGGGACGGTGGGCTCGGGGAACGGCTCGGAAATGCTGCTCCTCCTCGGGCGGCGGACGGTGGCCCTATTATCCCGCCGAGACGGGCACGACGAGCCACAGGCCGCCGTTCAGGTTGATGTTGTTGCCGTTGTCCTGGCCCGGGGCGTTGTCGCCGATGTAGGTGTAGAGCGGATGCCCGTCGTAGGTGAGCTGGGTGGTGCCGTCGGTCCGCTTGATCGTGCCGATCTTGCCTGTGATGCCGGTACCAGCGGTGGGGGCTCCGGTGACCGGCGGCCAGTAGGCGGCGCAGCTGCCGTAGCACACGGACTTGTTCGGCGAGTCCGGGGCGAAGGAGTACAGCGTGCGGCCGGCGGCGTCGGTGAGCACCATCTTGCCGCCGATGTCCCTGGCCTGCAGGGTTGTCGTACCGGAGGCCACCGGGGCGGCTGGCTGGGTCTTGGGGCTGGCCACGTCGACGGCGAGCAGGACGAGCGCTATGACCGATACCGCCGCGATGACGGAGAAGGCACGGCGAGCCGGCACGGCACGGTTCAGGCCCAGGGTGACCGGGCCGGAGCCGATGGCTACCGCGAGCGCGGCGAAGATGGCCACGTCGATGATCCCGGCGACGATGCCGGCCGTGGTGCGCACCTCGGTGAAGCCGAACAGGCCGATGCGCAGCGACAGCAGATAACCGCCGAGGGTCCCCAGGCCGAACAGCGCGCCGGACGCCGCGGCCAGCGTGAACTCGGTACCGACCAGGGCCTTCGGCCACAGGCTGACCGCACCTACCGCCGCGGCCAGGGCGAACGCGGCGATCACCTGGAGCAGGAACAGCCAGCCGATGGTCGGTATCGTCCGGTAGCCGGTCAGGTACAGGTCCAGGTGGATGGCGCCGGACGCTACCAACAAGGCCGCCCCGGCGATCCCAGATACGGACCGCCGGGGCAGTGACAATCCCCTCTTGCTCCCCATACCTCTGGGTACGTGCTCGCCGGGCCGCGGGTTCACCGGTTACCGGATGGTTATTCTCCTGCGAAGGCGCGTTCCAGCGCGGCGATGTCGAGCTTCGTCATGGTGTACATGGCCTTGGTAACCCTGGTCACCTTGGCCGGGTCCGAGTCGCTCATCATCTCGAAGAACGCGGTGGGGACGATCTGCCAGCACAGGCCGTACTTGTCCTTCAGCCAGCCGCAGGCGATCTCGTTGCCGCCCTCGGACAGGTGGCTCCAGTAGTAGTCCACCTCGGCCTGGTCCTCGCACGGGACCACGATCGAGACCGCCTCGTTGAACTTGTACTGCGGGCCGCCGTTCAGGCCGCTGAACTTCTGCCCGTTCAGCTCGAACTCGACCAGCAGGGCGGTGCCCTCCGGGCCGGGGCCTGCTTCGGTGTGACGGTGCACCTTGCCGAGGCTTGAGTCCTTAAAGACTCCGGTGTAGAAGTTCGCGGCCGCTTCGGCTTCGGTGTCGAACCACAGGCACGTGGTGAACGGCTGGCTGCTCATCGGGTTCCTCCCTGTTTTCGTTCTCGTTCGAGTCTCGTCCGTTGTAACGGACCTCGGGGAGGGAACTCATCGGTCTTGTTCGGCGGTCGATCTTGGCGAGCGCCGGAAGAGCGAGGACTCCGCAGACCAGCGTCGCCGCGCCGCCGACGACAAGAGACCAGCGGGCGCCGACGTTCTGGCCGATCCAGCCCACGATCGGGCCGCCGACCGGCGTCGAGCCGAGCCAGGCCAGCGCCCACAGCGCCATCACCCGCCCGCGCATGGTCGGCTTGGCGGCCAGTTGGAGGGTGGTCTTGGCCATCGAGTTGAACGTGATGCTGCCGTAGCCGACGAAGACCATCGCGACCAGCTCGAGGGTCAGGTTGGGGGCGGCGGCCGCGGCCAGGAGCGCGATGCCCCAGCCGATGGCGGCCACGCACAGGGCGCGGGCGCGGGGGGGCGAGCGGGCGGCGGAGATCAGCCCGCCGACGACCGCTCCGGCGCCCATCACCGAGGCCATCAGGCCGTACGCGCCGGCCCCGTGGTGGAAGACCTTGGTGGCCATCAGTGGCAGCGTGACCTGGAACTCCCAGGCCAGCGTGCCGACCACGGCGATGAGCAGCAGCGGTATGAGCAGCTCAGGGGTCTGCCTGACGTAGCTGAGGCCCTGCCTGACCTGGCGCTTCTCCTTGGTTATGCGCTTGGCGGGGAACAGCTCGTCGCGGCGCATGGCGGCCAGCGAGATCAGGACGGCGCCGAAGCTCACCGCGTCAGCGACGAGACCACCTGGCGGGCGGGCACGAATTCCCCAACGATGTGCTTGGCGTCGTTATTTCTTAGCTCTGCTAAGGGTTTTATCACGGGCGCCTTGGTGGGGTGCGCGGGCGGCAGCTAGCCGATGGTGATGGCGTCTAGGCGTTGTTTTAGGAAGGCGGCGGAGATTACGGGGGTGTAGTCGTTGGGCTTGCCGATGGGGGGCTGGAGGGACTCGATTACGGCGTCGTGGTCGGCTTCGTAGAAGTAGACGAGCGAGACTAGGTCCTCGTCGGGGGCCTCGGCCTGGGGCGGCAGGACGCGGTGGCGGTTGGACTTCCAGCGGGCGCCGCTCCAGCGGGCGAGCAGGTCGCCGGTGTTGATGGTGAACGCGCCCGGCTGGTAGGGGGCGTCCTGCCAGCCGTCCTGCTCGGTCCAGATCTGCAGGCCACCGCGGCCCGGCTCGCGGTCGAGGATGGTGACGGTGCCGAAGTCGGTGTGCGGGCCGATCCGGAACTGGCCGGGTTCTGGCCGGCCGGCGATGGCCATCGGCGGGTACCAGTTGATGTTCATCGTGTGCGTCGCGTGCCCGGTGTGCCGGGTGAAGAAGTCGGCTTCCAGGCCCAGCGCGGCGGCGCACAGCACGAGGAGGTCGTCCGCGAGCGCGCGCATCTGCTGGAGGTAGGCGACGACGGCGGGCTGAAGGCCTGGTACTTCGGCCGGGTAGACGTTGGGCTGGAACCAGTAGCCGTCGACTTCTGGGTCGCCGGTCTGCTGGTCGGCACCGACCGCGAAGGACTCCTTGAGGTCCGGCGGGGTCTGCGTGCCCTCGGCGTAGCCGTTCGCCTCCACGCCGGGCGGCAGCCAGCCGCGGCCCGCGACGGTTACGGCGTAGCGTTGCTTGGCTTGGATGGGCAGCGCGAAGAAGTTTCTAGCCTGGGTGCGGACCTGGGCGCGGAGGTCGTCCGGCACGCCGTGGCCGCTGAGCAGGAAGAAGCCGACGCTGCGGAGCGCGGCATCGACCTCGGCGGCGACGGCGGAACGGGCCAGCTCGTCGCCGGTACGCCAGGGGGCGAGGTCGATCACGGGGACTGACGATGGCATGATCTGGCCTCCTGCGGCGTCTGCGGTCTTGGCTTTGGTTCAAGGCTAACGGCGGTATGCGTAAGTACGCTGCAGGTGCGGCTGACGGCATGATTCGGGAGGAAATTCGATGGCTGATGCCGACGACGTGCGCCGTCTCGCGCTTTCCCTGCCGCAGGTGGTGGAGATCGACAGCGACGGCTTCGACTTCCGGGTCGGCGGGAAGGGTTTCGTCTGGTCCTACCCCGAGCGCAGGCCCGGCCAGCCGCGGGTCATCAGGACCGACGTCGCGGTGCTGTACGTCGGCGACGAGGCGGAGAAGCAGGCACTCCTGCTCGGCGAGCCGACGGTCTTTTTCACCACGCCCGGGTACGACGGCTGGCCGCTGGTGATGCTGCGGCTGGCGGAGGTGGACGGCGAGCGGCTCGCGGAACTGGTGACCGACGCGTGGCGGATGCGCGCGCCCGAGGCGCTGGTGGCCGATCTCGATTTCGGCTAGGGGGTGCGCCTGGCATTTGGCGGCCGGAGTTACTGTAGCCAGGTGGCAGAGACAGATGTCATGGTCGAGCGCATCCTGACCAGGTACGACACCATTACGGTGGTCGGCGCCAGCCGGGCGGCGGTCAAGGCGGCGCACTCGGTGCCCGCGCACATGCAGCGGCATGGCTGGCGCATCATCCCGGTCAACCCGTATGCCGACGAGATCCTCGGCGAGCGGGTCTACCGGACGCTCGCCGACGTGCCAGAACAGGTTGGCCTGGTCGACGTGTTCCGGCCATCGGACCGGGCGGCGGACATCGCGCGCCAGGCCGTGGCCGCAGGGGCCAGCGCGCTGTGGCTGCAGCTTGGCATCGCGTCGGCGGAGGCGCGGGCCATCGCGCAGGACGCCGGGCTGCTGTACGTGGAAGACCGCTGCCTGATCATCGAGCAGCGACGCCTCGGGCTGGATGCACCTGCCCGCTTAGGATCCGCTAGGGAGATGCGATATGGGGCCCGAGGAGTTCCGGGCAGCCGGTCATGAGCTAATCGACTGGATCGCGGATTATCGCGCCCGGATCCCGGACCTGCCGGTGCTGGCGAAGGTGGGACCCGGTGAGGTGGCGGGGAAGCTGCCTGATCGGGCACCGGAGGAGGGCGAGCCGTTCGACCGGGTGCTCGCCGACCTCGAGAACATCGTCGTCCCGGGCGTGACCCAGGTTCAGCACCCGCGCTACTTCGGCTGGTTCCCGTCCAACGCGTCCCTCGCCTCCGTGCTCGGCGACCTGGCCTCCTCCGGTCTCGGGGCGCTCGGCATCACGTGGCAGTCCGCCCCCGCGCTGACCGAGGTCGAGGAGGTCGTGGTCGAGTGGCTGCGCGAACTGACGGCGCTGCCACAGTCGTGGAAGGGCGTTATCCAGGACACCGCGTCCAGTGCGTGCCTGGTCGCCCTGCTGGCGGCGCGCGAGGGCGCGACGAACTACTGTGAGGCACGCGGCGGGCTGCAGGCCGAGAGCGCGCCGCTGACCGTCTACACCACGCGGCACGCGCACTCCTCGGTCCTCAAGGCGGTGTCGCTGGCCGGCTACGGGCAGGACAACCTTCGGTTCGTGGACGTCGACCCGGTCACGTATGCGATGCGCGCTGAGGCGCTGGCTGACATGCTGGCGGCTGACGTGGCAGCCGGCCTGCGGCCGGCGGCCGTGGTGGTCAACGTGGGCACCACCGGGACGACGGCCGTAGACCCGCTCGCGGCCATCATCCCGCTGGCCCGTCAATACGGGCTATGGGTGCACGTTGACGCCGCGATGGCGGGCTCGGCGCTGCTGCTGCCGGAGATGCGCTGGCTGGTTGACGGCGTGGAGGGCGCGGACTCGCTGTCCTGGAACCCGCACAAGTGGCTGGGCACCATCTTGGACTGCTCGCTGCTGTACGTCGCCGACCCGGCGCACCTGATCAGGGTCATGTCGACGAACCCTTCCTACCTGCGTTCGGCCGTTGACGGCGAGGTGACCCAGTACAAGGACTGGGGCATCCCGCTCGGCCGGCGGTTCCGCGCGCTCAAGCTGTGGTTCCACCTCAGGCTGGACGGGGTCGAGGCGATCCGGGCCAGGCTGCGGCGGGACCTGGACAACGCCCGCTGGCTTGCCGAGCAGGTCTCCTCGACGCCGGGGTGGCGGGTGCTGGCCCCGGTGGTGCTGCAGACCGTGGTGCTCAGGCACGAGCCTTCCTGGGTCGTCTCCGACACGGGCGAGGTGCTGGACACGGACGCGCTTGATGCGCACACGCTGTCCTGGGCGGATTCGGTCAACGCGTCGGGTGCGGCGCTTGTCACGCCGTCGATGCTGGACGGCACGTGGTCGGTGCGGGTCTCGATCGGGGCCGAGCGTACGGAGCGCCGGGACGTCCAGGAGTTGTGGCGCCTGCTGAGGGAGGCCGCCACTTCGTGACGGCCTCCGCGGTGCTTAGCCGGTTACGGAACCGGAGCTGGACCCCGAGCCGCCGGTGCCGGCGGGCATGGCGGGTAGGCTCACGCAGCTCGGCGCGGGAGGCGTGGTCAGCCGCCCGGCCCCCATCGAGTAGTGCCCGGTTGCCGTCGTGGTCGTCTCGACGGCCACAACGAGGATGTCGCCGGCCGGGATGCCCTTCGCGTTGACGGTTACGGAACCGCCGTCTGTCACCGACCCGCCGGTCTGAACGGAGATGTGTCCGCTCGGGAGCACGATGGGCGCTGGCAGCGAGCTCATGCTCGGGCAGCCGGCCCCAACCGGCACCACGACCACCTGGTCGTCGCCGACCTGATGCAGCTTCGTGTTGATCGCGGCTATCCCGGAGACCTGATAGACATCGAGCGTCACCGTGCCATTGGGATGCGTGGTCAGAGCGTAGGCCGGTGTCCCGCCACCGCTGGCCATGAGGCCGCTAACGGTGGCCGCGACGGCGACGAAACCCGTGCCTGTGGCTAGCAGCGTCCGGCGCGAAGTGATGTGCCGCCGGGCTCGGGTCCTCATGAGTCGCATCCGGACCGAGCCGGGCGTGAGCCCGAGGGCAGCCGCCGCCTCTTTCGGGGCGAATCCGGCGATGTCCACCAGTTCGATGACTGCGCGGTCCCGTTCCGGTAGCATCGCCAGCCCGGTGACAAGGTCCCGGCCGGCTCGTTCGGCGTCGATCCGGTCGAGCAGCTCTTCGACCTGATCCGGTTCCAGGTCCCGCCGGCCAGACAGCCGCTGCAGCTTGTGCTGCTGCTGGCCATAGGCCTCGCAGTACGAGGCCTCGACGTTCGCCCGATAGAGCCGCTCGAACTCGGCGATCGCGCCCTCGCCAGCGGCCGGATCCCTGGTCGCGGCCTCCGGACCGGCTGCTGCTGCTTTCTCGGTCACGTATCTAGTTGCCGTTTTGCCGCCGCAGCGTCACGCGTCCAGCCCCCACGCCAGATCTGAGATGGCCGGACACCGATGAGTTCACCCGGCCGCTGCCGTTATACCCGCGAGGGGCACGCAGACGATACGCGAGAGCGGGAGTGATCGTTGTGGCTGGGAACAGGGCGGATGCGCTGGCACGCCTCGACGTCTTCGTCGGCGAGTGGGTCCTGGAGGCGAGCTTCCCTGGCGACCAGGCAGCGCAGTCACGCGCGGCCGCGGACGGCCTGACGGTGCGCAGCCGGTTCGAGTGGACCTTGGAGCGGCAGTTTCTGCTGCAGCGCACGGAGGTTCCGATCCCCGGGCCACCCGACAGCCTGACCATCGTCACCGTTGACCCGGAGACCGGCGCGTACAAGCAGCATTACTACGACTCCCGCGGCGTCGTGCGCTTGTATTCGATGAGCCTGTTCGACGGGGTCTGGACGCTGACGCGGGAGTCGCCCGACTTCACGCCGCTTGATTTCCGCCAGCGTTTCACCGGCACGTTCAGCAACGACGGCAACGTGATCAGCGGCGCATGGGAGAAAGACGTCGGCGGCTGCGGCTGGGAGCACGACTTCGCCCTCATCTATCGCAGGGTCGGCCGAGGTGCGCGCCGTCTGGCCGGGACGGCGGGTCAGGCGTGAGGCAGGTCCGCGCGGACGATGGAGTACGACGCCATGTCGCGCCATTTCCCGGCGCGGAAGCAAGACCCGCGCAGGGTGCCCTCGCGGCTGAAGCCTGCTTTCTCCAGGGACCGCTGCTCGGCCAGGTTGTCGACCTCGGTCTCGGCGGCGATCCGATTTAGTTGCGTGTGCGCGAACAGGTACTCAGCCAGCAGCCGTTGGGCCCGGGTGCCATAGCCGTGCCCGCGGGCTCTGGCCAGCAGCGCGATGCCGATTGTCCAGCTGTAGGAACTAGGACCGGTCTGTGCCTGGTGCCAGCTGACCTCGCCGATGAACTCGCCTGACTTGGCCGGGCCGCGCAGCGCCACGGCCAGCCGGCCGTGATCTTCGGAAATGAGCCTGCCCGCCGCGAAGTCCCGGCGCAGGCCGCCGGGATTCTGGTATCCGAAGAATCCGAACTGGCCCGCCTCGTCTGGGTCCTCGTACAGAAGCTCGAGTAGGTCGAGATCGGCCGCAACGAGCGGTCGGATGAAGACAGCCTCGGCCACACCGACACTCTAGTCGGCTGCACAAGGTGCAGGCGGCCCGAAACGCGAATGTTGGAGAATTATCCGGAACCGCGGCGAACACTTCTAGGTAGCGGAATTCCGTTGGTCGATTGTCGCATATTTAGCCGATGATGAGCGGAAATCTTCGTTTGCACAGATGACCGAACGCCTCCATTCTTGCGGGGAGCAATCCCCTATCGCGGAGGTTTGACATGACAACGGCACCGGCGGAGAGCACCCGTCCGGTAAGCACATTGCCCGCAGCTTTCTGGAAACCGAACCCCTTTGCTCAGCCACGACCGAGCCGACGGCACGCCATCGGCTTCTGGCTGGCTGGCTACGTATTCGCCATCACGATTGCGTTCTCGACCGCGCCCGCGCCGCTTTACGTGCTGTACCAGGTGCGGGATCATTTCGGCGCGCTGCTCGTGACGATCATCTTCTCGGCCTACGCCTTCGGCGTGGTTGCGAGCCTGTTCCTGGTCGGCCACGTGTCTGACTGGCTGGGCAGGCGGCGGATCCTGGCCGTCCCTATCGCCGTGAACATGGCGGCTGGCCTGGTGTTTCTTCGCTGGCCGGGGATCTTCGGCCTGCTCATCGGCCGGGTCCTGTCCGGCATCAGCGTCGGCATGCTCACTGCCACCGCTACCGCGTACCTGAGCGAACTGCACGCCGCCGCGCGACCGGGGGCGCCGCGGAGGCGGGCGGAAATGGTGGCGGCCGCGGCCAGCCTGGGTGGTCTGGGCCTCGGACCGCTCATCACCGGGTTCCTTGCCCAGTACGCCGACGCGCCGCTACGGCTTCCTTACTTCGTCTTCGAAGCGCTCATGCTGGCGGCCCTGGCGGCCCTGGGGATGACGCCGGAGACGGTCCGGCCGGAACCATGGCGCAGCTATCGCCCGCAACGGATTTCGGTTCCGCCGACGGCTCGCCCCACGTTGTACGCGGCCGGAGCCGCCGTGGCGGCGGCCTTCGCGCTGTTCGGCCTGTTCACCTCGCTGGCACCCGGCCTCATCGCGGGCACCCTGCACGACCGCTCGCACGCACTGGCCGGAACGGCGACCTTCGTGGTGTTCGGCGCCGCGGCGCTCGCGCAGATCGCCACCAGCCGGGCCGCCCCACGCCTTCAGCTTGGCTTGGGACTGGGTCTGCTGGCGCTCGGGCTAATCGGGGTGACCATGGCGATCTGGAATCCGAACCTGAGGCTTCTGCTGGCCTGCGGCGGGCTGGCCGGGGCCGGATCGGGCGCGGTGTTCAAGGGAAGCATCTCGGTCGTGATGGACATCGCGCCCGCTTACGCCAGGGGCGAGGTCCTCGCCGGGCTATTCCTGGCCGCGTATCTCGGCCTCGCGGTGCCTGTGCTCGGTCTCGGCCTGGCCACCCAGGCGTTCAGCACCAGGGGCGCGCTGCTCGGGTTCGCCGTAGTTCTCGCAGCCGTCATCGTCCTAGTCGCCCGCCGGTTGCTCGGAACCCGGAGGGTCGAGGTGCCTGGCGAGAGGAACGTGGCGGGCGACGTCATGGTGCCTCAGCCGCGGAAGGCTACCGGAGGGGGGAGTTTAGGAGCAGGGACCATTCGGAGGCTAGCTGGCCTAGGATCACGGCGTCGGCGAAGTGGCCGTCTACCCAGGCGTAGGCGCGGAGGGTGCCTTCTAGGGTGAAGCCGGCTCGGGTGGCGGCGTTGATCATCGGGTGGTTGTCGGCCAGGGTTTCTACCTGAAGGCGGTGCAGGGCCGAGCCCGGGGCGATCGGCCGCCACGGTCGGCCGTCCGCGCGCACCCGCATCTCCACGTCGTTGAGCATCTCGGCCTCGATGTCGGCCTCGGCGCGGGCGCGGAGCCCGATCAGTTCTCCACTCAGCATTTGCCGTTCATATCACGCACTTACTGAGCAGGGATACCACGGTCCGTTCTGCTAAAAAATGAACTTATTATTCTGTTGAATTCATCGGGACGTTCAGCAAAGCAGAGATGGGACGCGTCCTCGATGGTCTCCAGTTGCGAGCCGGGGATGCGGGCGTGCATGGCTTGCAGGTGGCCAGGGGTGCATTCGTCGTAGCGCCCGCCGACAAGCAGGGTCGGGACCCGGATCTCGGCCAGGCGGTCCATGATGTCCCAGGTCTTCAGCGTGCCGGTGACGGTGAACTCGCTGGGGCCGTTCATCGTGTTGTACACGACGTAGCCCGCCTCGGCGAAGGAGCGTTCCAGGCCCACCGGCCACGGGTCCATGCGGCAGACGTGTGCGCGGTAGAAGCCCAGGATGGCGGCCTGGTACTCGGGGCAGGCGGTGAATCCGGCGGCCTCGTGCTCGCGGATGACGCGGCGGACGTCGGCGGGCTGGGCCGCGAGCAGTTCCTCGCAGTCGCTGACCCAGCGGATCATGCTGGCCGGGCTGCCGCACAGGGTCAGGCTGACCAGGTCCGGCTGGCGGTCCAGCACGTACTGCATGGCGAGCATGCCGCCCCAGGAGCTGCCGAACAGGTGCAGGCGGTCGAGGCCGAGAGCGGCGCGGACCTGGGCGAGTTCCGCTACGAAGCGATCGACGGTCCACAGCGAGAGATCGTCGGGGCGTTCGGACCGACCGCAGCCGAGCTGATCGTAGAAGATCACCCGGCGGCTGTCGGCGAGGACCTCGAGGGGTTCCAGGTAGTAGTGGGTGAAGCCGGGGCCGCCGTGCAGGGCCAGCAGCGGGGTTGCCGCCTTGTTGTCGCCGACGGCGCGGTACCAGACCTTGCCGCCTGGTACGTCGATGAAGCCCTCGTCGGCGGTCATGCTGCTTCTCCGCTCGTCACCGGCTCGCCGGGGGCGGCAGGCAGGTCCTCGTCGGCGAAGACCCGCCGCATCTCCGGCAGCCGGGCAGGGTGCCTGAGGTAGAGGTAGACAAGCACCACGATGCCGATGATGTACCAGATGCCGATGGCCAGGCCGGTCTCGCTGGACGGGTAGCTCAGCGGGGTGACGAACTTCAGGAACGACGAGCCGAGGCCGAGCGCGGTGAGCCAGGCCGGGATGAAGGCCAGGATGCCGAGGACCGGGATCACCGCGTGCAGCAGCACGTTGAACTCATCCCGGCGGCGGCGCAGGTAGAACATGATGCAAGAGAGGTTGAACACCATGTAGATGGCGATCATGATGCCGGTCAGGATGGTGGCGAGGAACACGAAGGCCGTGGTCGGGCCGAAGTGGATGCCGATCGGCAGGCCGACGGCCAGGGTGACCACCAACTGGACGACCACGCCGACGTAGGGCGAGCGCCACTGGGGGTGCAGCCTGGCCAGCGGAGAGGGCAGCAGGCCGATCCTGGACATGGCGAACCAGGTCCTCGTGGTGGCCAGGGTGCCGGCGTTGCCGTTGGCGAACGTGGAGTTCAGGATGGCCAGGAACGCCACCACCCAGCCGACGCCCCACACGTCGCGGGCCAGCTGGATCCACGGGCTGCCGCCGCCGAGGGCGCCGAAGCTCACGTACTTGGCCGGGCCGAAGAACACGTCGCCCGCGTAGGTCGTGAGGACGTAGAACAGGCCGATGACGAGGCACGACGCGACCACGGCGACCTGGATCGTGCGGCGTGGGTTGCGGGCCTCCTCGGCCAGCGGGGCGGAGGCCTCGAAGCCGATGAACGCCAGGATCGTGTAGATGGAGCCCGCGGCGATGCCACTGAAGCCCTTGTAGCCCTTGATCGTCGCGTAGTGCAGCGTGAACACGCTGCCGGTGTTGTGGGAGCCCGCCTTGACGATGAGCCAGACGGCCAGCACGAGGAAGACGATGATCTCGAAGCTGCCGAGCACGGTGCCGGCCCGCGCGCTGACCTTGATGCCCCGGTAGTTGAGCGCGGCGACAAGCACCGACGCGACGATCATGAAGATCACCCAGGTGGTGGTGAACGGCCAGCCGAACTCGGAGTTGCAGACCGACCCGATCAGGTACCCGGACAAGATCATGGTGATCGGGCCGATGAGCGCCTCGACCAGCGAGTAGCCCCAGCCGACGAGGAAGCCGAGCGCTGGGTGGATGGCCTCGGCGGGATAGGTATAGATGCTTCCGGCGCTTGGCAGGTGCTTGGCCAGCTGCCCGATCGAGCTCGCGACCAGCAGGCAGGCGACCAGGGCGAGCAGCACGGCCAGCGGCAGCGCGCCGCCCGCGTAACTGGCGCCCGCCGCGATCGACAGGGCGACGGCGCCGGCCGGCGCCATCGAGGTGACCGACTGGAACAGGACTTCTCGCAGGCCGATGGCCCCGCTGGCCAGGGTGGGTTCGGTGGCTGCCATGACGCCTCCCTCTCTGGGGGTCTACATATGGTGATAAATCGGATCGTTAAGATTGACAAGAGGCTGGCGCGCCGGGTGTGGCTGCATGTGGTGTCGCGGCGCCGACCCGGGCCGAGGTAGGCGGAAGCGATAGCATCTGTTCGTTCGGGCCTGCATGCGGGGCGGCCTGTAGGGGGTGGCCCGCCTTTGGGGCAAGCTCCGCTCACCGTCGATTAGGAGCAGATCGCCATGACCCTCTTCCAGAGAGCGCACGACATACTCAACGCCAAGGCCAACAAGGCGCTCGACGCCGCGGAGAAGCCCGACGAGATGCTCGACCTCTCCTACGAGCAGATGCTCGATCACATCACCAAGGTCCGGCAGGCCCTGGTCACCATCGCCGCCTCGCGCAAGCAGATCGAGCTGCAGGAGGCGCAGCTCCAGCATTCGGTGGACCACCTGCAGGATCAGGCCAAGGCCGCGCTGTCGCTCGGCAAGGAGGACCTGGCGCGGGAGGCGCTGTCCCGCAAGTCCGCGGCCCAGGCCCAGATCGACGGCATGGAGACGCAGCACCAGCAGCTCACCGAGGAAGAGGACAAGCTCACGGCCACGCTGCAGGCCCTGCAGCAGCGGGTCAACCAGTTCCGGAGGCAGAAGGAGACGCTGAAGGCCCAGTACGCCGCGGCGAGCGCCACTGCCTCCGTGAACGAGAGCGTCGCGGGGATCTCGAGCACGCTCGGCGATTCCGGCGCGGCGCTGCAGCGGGCGCAGGACAAGATCGCCAACATGCAGGCGCGCGCGGGAGCGCTCGACGAACTGCTGCAGTCCGGCGTGCTCGAGGACGTCGGCGGCGGCGGTGACGACATCCAGAAGGAGCTCGACGAGGCCGGGGGGTCCGCCGACGTGGACCGCGAGCTGGCCGCGCTCAAGGCCCAGATCGGACCCGGGAGCTCGACGCCGGAGCTGACCAGCGGCGGCTCAGGCTCGTAGCCTGCAGGGCCCATGGTCCACCCGACCTGGACATGGACCAACATGACCGCCGCGAGGGCAACCGCTGGGCGCGGAACCCGAGGCTGCGTTCCGTCACAGGTGCACAATTTCGTGACGATATCACCCTGTGGCGGTCACAGCCCGGCGTCGCGGAACATTACCTTCCGTTCACAATCGCGAACTCTCGTCAACAAAGATCTTAATCAGATCTTTTCTTAACCGTTCTGTTGCGTTACGCTCACCGAGAGTCGACTCACCGCAGCCACCCCCCGCTAGCCCGACAGAAGGACACAAACTCCTCCAATGGGCAGAGACCTGCGATCCATGGCCTTTCCCCCCGTCGGGCTTAGCAATTCGACACAAGGAGTCTGAATGCTGAGACGATGGTGCATCCTGTTCGCCATGCTCGCGCTGACCGTCGGCACCGCGTTCGCCGCGAGCAGCGCGTCAGCCGCCACGAGCGGTGCCGCGGGGTTCAACCCCGGCGGGCCCATTCACCTGGTGGGAGCCAGCTCGGCCGCCCGCGGCGGCCTAAGCAATGAGGCAGAGAGCACCAACTGGTCCGGTTACGCGGGGACGACCGGCACGTACACGAGCGTTTCGGCCAGCTGGACCCAGCCGGCCGGCACGTGCTCAAGCGGCGACCAGTACGCCGCCTTCTGGGTCGGAATCGACGGCTACTCCAGCAGCACCGTCGAGCAGACGGGCAGTGAGGTCGACTGCGTCGGGCGCACCGCCGAGTACTACGCCTGGTACGAGATGTACCCAGGGCCCTCCGAGAACTACAGCAATACGGTCAGGGCCGGCGACCACTTCACTGCCACGGTGACGTGGCTGAGCGGCAAGCAGTTCAGCCTCTACATTGACGACATCACCGAGGGCTGGAGCCACACCACAGACGCCAGCCTGACCTCGACCCCGGCGCGATCTTCGGCTGAGGTCATCGTCGAGGCCCCGTGCTGCACCAACAGCGGCGGCATCCTGCCGCTGACCGACTTCGGCACGATGAGCTTCAGCGGCTCGACGGCCAACGGGTCCGCCATCGGCAACGCAGGCGGGCTGACCGAGATCATCATGATCGACAACGAAGGACGCGACAAGGACACGATCTCCTCGCTCAGCGGCGGGGAGAGCTTCAGCGCAACCTGGCTGCGCAGCAGCTAACTCCCGACAACGCTAGTCACGCTGGCCCGGTCACTGCGAGATGGCCGGGCCAGCGGCATGCTCGGGCGGTGCATGAGGGTGCGGGGAGGGCTAGCGCGTCCGGCTCGCTAAGGGCAATCTGGAGATACGGGGCAAAGGCTCGAGGCGCTTCGTTACGCCGATCCGGGGTCGGCGGGATCGTTACCCTAGGGTCCTGACCCTAGAACGGATCTGTGGTATGTCTAAAATCGGCGAAACAGCGCAAGCTGGCACGATGTATGACCGCGTAGGGGGGTGACCAGTTTGGCTGCATTGCAGGCGGGCGATCCACAGCGGATAGGGCCCTACGTGCTGCTCGGACGGTTGGGTAGCGGGGGCATGGGGCGCGTCTACCTCGCCCGCTCCCCCGGCGGCCGGGTTGTGGCGGTGAAGGTTATCCGGGCGCAACTGGCCGAAGATCCCGGATTCCGGGCCAGGTTCGCCCGCGAGGTGGCGTCGGCGCGCAAGGTAGGCGGCCTGTTCACCGCCCAGGTGGTCGACGCCAACCTGGACGACCCGATTCCGTGGCTGGTTACCGCCTACGTCCAGGGCGTCCCGCTGTCCGAGGCGGTAGAGCAGCACGGGCCGCTGACGGAACGGTCGGTGCTGGCGCTGGCCGCGGGCCTCGCCGAGGGGCTGATCGCCATCCACGCGGCCGGCGTCATTCACCGTGACCTCAAGCCCTCGAACGTTCTGCTGGCCCCGGACGGGCCGCGGATCATCGACTTCGGCATCTCCTCGGCCGCGGAGGCCACCTCGCTGACCGGGACCGGGCTTATGATCGGCTCCCCCGGGTTCATGTCCCCCGAGCAGGCCGAGGGCCAGACCGTCGGGCCATCGAGCGACATCTTCAGCCTGGCGGCCGTGCTCACGTTCGCGTCAAGGGGCGAGGGACCGTTCGGCTCCGGCGAGACCGCGGCCCTGCTCTACCGGGTCGTGCACACCAAGCCGAACTGTGAGAGCGTGCCGGACAAGATCAAGCCGCTGATAAGGAAGAGCCTGGGCCGGGACCCGAAACGACGGCCGACGGCACACCAGTTCCTGGCCGAGCTCACGGCCGCGTACCCGTCGGCTGCAGACCTGACCGACTGGCTGCCGCCCTGGCTCGTCAACGCGTCGGCGCAGCGCGACTACGCGCTCGGCATCGCCCAGCATCCGCCTACCTCCGCGGCCAGCGCCGTCGGGGGCGGGCCAGCGGCCCCGACGAGCCCGCCCCCGGTACCCGGGATGGGCAGCTACCCAAGCCCGCCGCCTAAGACCGAGATATCGCGGACGCCGACGCCCGCGCCGATCGCTGCCCAGGGACCGTCCGCGCCGCAGGGGTACCCGGGGGCGGCCGGGGGCTCAGGAAGTCCTGCTGGCACCGGGAGTCCTGGTGGCAGTGGGGGTACCGGCTCGCAGGGCAATACGTGGTGGGCGGCCGCGGCCGCCGCGGCGGCGGCATCCGCCGCGTCCCAGGATCCCGTAACCCCCGCATCTGCGACTCCTCAGGCGCCTGCGACACCACCGTCGGGTAGCCCGGCACCGTCGGCGCCTCCGCTGCCGTGGGACTCTCCGCAGTCGTCTGCTTCGCAGCCGGCGGCTCCGCCGTGGAGTTCTCCATCCGCCTCTCCGCAGCCGGCGGCTCCGTCGTGGGGTGCGCAGCAAGCTCCGAACCAGGGATACGGCGGCTCACAGGCGACGCCGGCACCCGGATATGGCGGAGCGCAGCCGAACCCGCCCTATGGCGGCGCGCAGACACCACCTCCGTCGTACGGTGCCCCGCAGGCGCCGGGCGCTGGTTATGGCGGGGAATACGGTGCCCAGCAGGCGCCGAGTCCCGGGTACGGCGCTCCGCAGGCGCCGAGTGGATACGGCAGCGGAGGATACGGTGCGACGCAGTCGCCGGGCGCAGGATACGGCGGGCCGCAGACTCCTCCCCCGCCGTACGGTGCCCAGCAGACTCCTCCCCCGGTCTACGGAGGTCAGCAGACACCCACGCCCGGGTACGGCAGCCCCACCCCGGTATATGGCGGGTCGGCGGGCGGTCAGGTATGGCAGCCGTACGCCGGGTCGAGCGGGCGGCGGCGGGGACCGCGGTGGCTGCTGGTCGGCGGGATCTCCGCGGTGGTGGCCGCGATCATCGCGGCGGTCATCGTCTCGACGCACGGAGGCCACGCCGCGGCGGTGACGCACCCGACCACGAGCCCGAGCGTTAGGCCGACCGCGACGGCCAGGCCCACCGCCAACGCCACGCCGACGACAGGGAACCTGCTGCTGGATCAGCTGCAGGTCGGGGACTGCCTTACCGGGTCTGACCTGGATCTCAACACCGATAACCCATGGCCGAAGCAGAGCCTGGCGGTGCCCTGCACTCAGGGGCACACCGCGGAAGTGTTCTACGCCAACAACAATTTCTGGCCGAAGAACGGCTCGTACCCCGGCAACAGCGCCATCAGCAAGGCCGGCACAACGGCCTGCGACAACGCGTTCAAGGCATACGTCGGGATCGCCTATTCGGACTCGCAGTACACCTGGACCAACATCATCCCGGACGCCACCACCTGGCCGGGCGGCGATCGGGCGCTGCACTGCGTTGCCTATTACTCCACGTCCGCGCATCCGGCCGGAGCGACCCTGAACGCCTCGATCAAGGGCACGGATAAGTAGGCCGCGGCCCTGGGCGCTGCTTGGGTGAGGCCCAGTGCGCGAGGGCACGTGTTCTCGGGACTGGTGCCACGGCTCGTTCGGCTGAAAATTGACTTTTCGCTGGAGCGAGCGGGTCAGGGTCCGGGCCGCGGGAAGCGGGACGGGGTTATGTCGGGCGGCTCGCGGAGGCCGAACTCGTCGCGGAGGGCGGTTAGGGCGGCTAGCTCGCCGCAGCGGCCGTGGACGCCTGGGGTTGGCGGGGTGGCGGAGGAGCAGAGGTAGACGCCGCGGAGCGGGGTGCGGTAGGGGTTCCAGCGGATGGTGGGGCGGAAGATGGTCTGGCGGAGGGACTGCAGGCCGGCCGCGATGTCGCCACCCACGTAGTTCGGGTTGCGGAGCTCCTCGGCGGCGGCGGTGCGGACGGACCCGGCCAGGATCAGGTCGCGGAAGCCGGGGGCGAAGCGCTCGATCTGGG
>Ga0181525_10000731_pt1 | contig 28447 bp, 25 predicted proteins | sample PEATcosm2014_Bin_48_FD_121100 | JGI IMG/M metagenome (GOLD analysis project Ga0181525, IMG submission 121100) | Peatland microbial communities from MTU Mesocosm Facility, Houghton, MI, USA - PEATcosm2014_Bin06_10_metaG | ecosystem: Environmental > Terrestrial > Soil > Wetlands > Peat | place... | reverse complement strand
CGGGCTCGGTCCGGTAGTCGATGGCCATGATTTCTCCACAGGTATTCTATCACTCGCGCTAGGGCGTCCGGCAAGTGTTCGCTAAGTAGAGACGCTTCACGCTCATGACCGACGCCGTCAAATATTCACCGATGCTCGAGCAGTACTTTGGGATGAAGGCCAAACATCCCGAAGCGGTGTTGCTTAGCCGCGTCGGCGATTTCTACGAAGCCTACGGCGAAGACGCGGAAACCATCTCGCGGGCCTTGCAGATCGCGCTGACGAGCAAAGAGGCCGGCGGCGGACGCCGCGTCGCAATGGCGGGCGTTCCGCATCACGCGCTCGCGGGTTATTTGCACAAGCTCGTCGCGGCGCGATTCATCATCGCGCTTGCCGAACAGCTCGAGGCGCCGATTCCGAACAAGCTCGTGCGCCGCGACGTCGTGCGTATCGTCACGCCCGGAACGCTCATCGAAGATCAACTCCTCGACGGCAAAACGAATAACTATCTCGCGGCGCTTACCTTGATCGGCGATACGTTCGCTCTGGCATACACCGACGTGTCGACGGGCTATACCGCCGCAACCGCGATCGGCGGCGACCGCGCCTACGAAGAAACGCTAGCGGAGATCGGCCGCGTAGGACCGAGCGAACTCGTCGCCGATTTGCCGGCCGACATTCGCGCGACGATGGCGACCGCAATCGACGCGCTCGGGGCGCGGATGGCCGCGCCCGCGCTCGGGCTCGTAGAGGCGCGCGATCGCGCCACGCTCGATGGGTATTCGCTCGAAGAGTCGCTTGCGATTCACCGGGCGCTCGATGCGCTCGCGGGCTTCGTGAAGCGTACCGGGATCAGCAATCAGCGCGACGCCTTTAACCCGCCGGAGTTTTATCGCCGCACGCAGTTCGTCGCGCTCGATCCTGCGACGCGCAAACATCTCGAACTACACCGCTCGCAGGGCGCGAACCCTCGCGCGACGTTGCTCGCTTCGCTCGATGCGTGCGCGACCTCGATGGGATCGCGAATGCTCGGCCGCTGGATCATGGCGCCGCTGATCGACACGACTGCGATTCGAGCGCGCCAAGATGCGGTTGCCACCTTGCTCGGCGAACACGCGCGCCGCGAAGCGATGCGCGACCTTCTCAATGGCTGTTTCGATCTGGAGCGGATCGCGCAGAAAGTGCGCTTCCGGCGCGCTATGCCGCGCGATCTTGCGTCGCTCCGGCGCACCCTTGACGTCATTCGGCCCCTGCGACAAGTCGCGCCGCCGCAGCTGGCTGCGATGGTCGAGCGCATCGGCGATTTTGAGGCCATGTACGCCGACCTGCAGGCGACGCTCGTCGACGAGCCGCCGGCACTGCTCGTAGATGGCGGCGTCATTCGCCCCGATGCCGACCCCGAACTCGCGCAATGCGTGAGCTTGCGCACCGACGCTCGCTCGCAGCTCTCCGCGCTTGAGGAACGCGAACGCGAACGCACCGGCATCAAAACGCTACGCGTGAAATACGCGAGCGCATTCGGTTATGCAATCGAGGTAAGCAAAGCGCAGGCAGCGAGCGTGCCCGCCGACTACGTGCGCAAGCAGACGCTCACGACCGGCGAACGCTTCATCACGCCGGAACTCAAAGAGCTGGAGCTGGCGATTTCGACGGCGCAGGGGCGTCAGGAGCGTTTGGAGGCGACGCTGTACGCGGCGCTCGTTGAGCGCATCGCTGCGCGCGCAGACGAACTGCTTGCCGCGGCCGATGCCATCGCCGAAATCGACGTGTACTGCTCGCTCGCGCAGTGCGCGGCCGAACGCGGCTACGTGCGCCCCGAGTTCCTCGATGAAAGCGCGATCGCCGTCGTGGATGGACGTCATCCGGTGATGGAGGCGATGCTTCAGGTCCACGTGGTTCCGAACGATTTGCAGCTCCGCGCCGACGACCATCGCTTCATTCTGCTCACGGGGCCGAACATGGGCGGCAAGTCCACCTACTTGCGCCAGGCGGGGTTGCTCGTGATCATGGCGCAGCTCGGTTCGTTCGTCCCGGCTGCCTCGATGCGGCTCGGGGCGGTGGACCGGATCTTCACGCGAATCGGCGCGGGGGACGACCTGGCCTCGGGCCAGTCCACCTTTTATATGGAGATGGCGGAGGCCGCCAACATTTTGCGCCGCTGCACGCGCCGGTCGCTGCTCCTCATCGATGAGGTTGGCCGCGGAACCGGGACGATCGACGGCCTCTCGATTGCGCAGGCCATCTGCGAGTACGTCCTCGGGCTCGAGGAACAGGCGCCGATGGTGCTCTTCGCCACCCATTTTCACGAGCTGTGCGCCTTGGCCGACCACTGGTCGCTCGTGGCCAACTATCACATCACGGCCGTTGAGAACACGGCCCGCGACGGAGCGCCGGTATTTTCGCACCGCGTCCAGCCGGGCAGCTCCTCACGTTCGTTCGGCATAGAGGTTGCCCGGATGGCCGGGCTTCCGCCTGGGGTCATCGCGCGTGCCCAGGAGATCGCCGATGCCCTCGGCGGGAAAGCCGACCTCGAGGAGACGGCCCCACTGCGGCGCCGCTCCACCAAAACCGAGGCCGAGGAGATCCAGCTATCCTTTCTTAGCAAAGGATAGCTTCCAGGGCGGGACGCTTTCTGGACGGCAGGGGGCGTACCTTAAGAAAACGTCCTCTCAATGCAGCTTGGCTCTTGCTTAACATAACTACCAACGCTTACCATCAAGGTCCGTGCTAGCTATTGGACGCTTGCATCTCTCCTGGAGGCCTCATGCCACTTACTAAGCTATGGCCAGGGTTCGCTATTGGATTTCTGCTTTTCGCCGCGGGTTGCGGCGGCGGCAGCTCCAGCCCGGCCGCACCCACTGCGCCCCCGACGGCTGCTCCGACGCCGGGCGCTGTCGCGCTTACCTTCGCCGTAAGCCCCGCTCCAACGCCGCCCGCTTCGACCACGACGATCGCGTTCGTAGCCGAAACGCAAGTCGCCACGGTTACGGCGACCCAGCCAAACTTTTCCGGAACGTTCACGGCTGCGCTGAGCAGCGGTTGCGGCACGGCCGCCACCCTCGGCGGGACTTCGCCGAACTTCACGGTTACGGCAGTCTCTCCGATTTCGTCGGGCTGCACCCTTACGGTTACCGGTGGCACGGGCGGGAGCGTCAGCTCATCGACCGCCAGCCTCGGCATCACCATTCCGGCGCCCGGGCCGCTGCAATTGTGGTGGGTCGCGAATGCGGCGCTTGGAAGTGCGGTTGCCGGCCAGACGATCACGCCGGTACCGGGTCCCGTAAACCTGATCGGGATTACGTCGACCTACGGTGCGGCGATTGTGGCAAGTAAAGCCAACTACATCGGCACCTTCAACGCGGGAACGCTCAGCGGGGCCTGCACGGGCTTCGTAACGGCGACGACCACGCCGTCAGCGACGATCTCGCCGACGACCCTCGGTACCGTCTCGACGCTGGCATCGGCGCAGGCCTATTATGCGGTGGTCGGCGCGGCAGCCATTCCGACGAGCGGCGGATGCACGCTCACGGTCACGGATAACGCCGTCAACACGAACGCGACATATGGCACGGCCACGATCGGCGTCTCGGTCACCACCAGCACCGGAGGTATCCAGTAATGAAGACCCAGACAACGCTCATCCGCGTGCTGGCACTTTCCGCTATGACCGCCATGCTTGCTGCATGCGGTGGTGGTGGCGGCGGCTCGGGCAGCAGCCTGGTGCCGACCGGCCCTGGTGCGAATAAAACGTCGCCTAAAGCGAACGCCATGTTCAAAGTGACGCTGCCGGCGTCATCGAGTTCGTCGTCCACCAGCAAACGGCCCGACTACATCAGCGGCTCGGGGACGTCGTCGCTCGTTATCACCGTGACGCCCGCCGATCCGGCCGAAGCCTCAACGTGGGCAACCGAATACGGCGCCTCGGGATTCACGGTCTGCTATCCGATCTTCAATAACGGCGCGCCCGTAACGTCGAACCCGAACGTCGTTGTGACGGTCGGACCGCCGGTTACGGTGTCGTTCCCGTTCCCGTCGCCGCCCGGACAAGACTCGTTCGTCGTCACGCAATATGCGGGCACGTGCGCGTCACCGTATGCGGCCCCGTCGCCTGCTCCGTCACCGGTTCCGACCGAGTCGCCGGCGCAGCTGATCATCTCGCAGTCTCCGCCGTTAATCGTCAACCTGACGGCCGGCGTGACGAACAACTTCAACATCCAACTTAGCGCGTGTAACACGCCGCCGGGCAGCGGCCCGCTCAACCAGCCGACCGGCACGGTTTGCGCGGTTCCAAATCCCGCGGGCACGACGACGCTCACGCCAACGCTCGGTGCATCGATATCGTTTGTGTACCTTGAGGGCTCGAACGCGTCGTTCCCGATCACGTTGCCGGCTTCGGTTCCAATCACGCCTCCGATTCAAGGGCCGATGCGCGAGCAGGCGGTCTTTACGTCGGTCGCGGCGGACCGAGTTGGATTCCCGATCCCGGTGGTCGGTCTCGACGGCGCCGGCAATCCGGTTCCGTACACTGCTCCGCAGCCACCAAGTACGGTAGCAAGCTCGGGCTATCTGCCGGATGGACCGAATAACCCGACGTGTCTTGCGGCTCCGCCGACGAGCGGGTGTAACGACAAACTGACACTCACGCTTGCGGAAACGGACGTCACCGGATCGAATCACTTCCAAATAGAAGTGCTCGATGCTAAGACCGGTGCTATCGCGCAGAACCCAGGCACCTCGGTAACGCTCACGCAAATCAACGCGCTGAACTGTCCGGCCGACTGCGCCGCAGGCGGCGCAACCGGCGATCAGTACGTGGTTGTCGCCACCTTCGACGGTTCGTCGAATGCGGCAAGCACGTCGGCAACCGTAACGCTCAGCGGAACGCTGGCCGGTGCGGCGCTAACGGCGCAGGTACTTACGGTTAAACCACAATCGTCGCTGTTCACCGCAGTAGCGGCCGGACCGGCGAATGGTTACACCGATTCATCCGCTCCGTATACGAAGGCGGCCGATATCCTGAACATCCCGAGCACGACGACAAACGTTGCCGCCGGTGGGCAGGGTTACTGGGTCACCGACGGTGGCACGATTCACCAGGTGGGCGGCGCCGCTGCCTATACGGTCACCGGTTCGACCACGTTGACGGGCGAGACGCTCGACAACAACTCGAACCTGACTGCCGGGCAAATACTTGCGGTTGACAACAGTTCGACGGCCTCGTCGGGCGGAACGATCGTCAAGAGCGGCGTGTACGTGTTCGATCCGGTCGCCCACACGAGCAAACCTTTGGCCGTACAAGATGCGACCACGGGTAACTACGTCTCGTGCGGTGGTCCGCAAGCGATCGCGTTTATCCAAAACGGTTACGTTTATGTGTTTGCTAATGCCGGTGGCATCAGCAGCATCTTCGCGATCGATCCCGAAGGCAACGGCACCGGCGGGCTTGCCACCGATAGTACCGGAAACTACTATTTAGCCGAGTTGGTCGGGAGCTTCCCGCTCGCGCAAGGTACGGTGAGTTTTGCCGGCGTGACTGGGTTCGATGCCATCGCCTCGGGTAACAACCTGATCTTCCCGAGTGTTGGTACGACGAACATTCAAGAGCTCAATACGTCGACGTGCGATCTTATCGCACCCGGCGGAAGCGCAACTACCACGTGCGCCACCACGACGCTTGCCTCCGGGCATCCGTTCGTCGGGCTCAGCGTAAATGGCAGTGGCTACGTCGCATCCGACACCGCGGGCCAGATCTACACGATCACGAGTGCGGGTACGGTTACCTCGCTCGGGCTCTCCGGCGGCGCCGTGAAAGACGGCGTGGTCGGTGTAATCGGGACGACCCCGCTCGCTCCGATTCCGTACACGACCCAAGGGCAGACGGCGAACTTCTTCGGAAGCGCGTACGCGCCGCTGGTTCCGTATAACATCCCGCCGTTTACGACGGCCGGGCCGGTCTTCGGGGCCGTTCCGGCACCCTTCGTAGCCGACACGTCCAATGCGACGTTCGGTACGACGGCTGGAACGACGATGTCCGGATTCGGCGTCGCGCTTATCCCGGTGACGCCGGTACCGGCGTCCACGGCGCTGACCGCGGGCTCGTACCTGTTCACGGATGGCGGAAGCCTGCGGACACTCGTTCCGTAGCAGACAACTCTCCTCCAGGAGAATCGGGGGCGGTCTATGGACCGCCCCCGTTTAATTTCAGGAGCTACATGCCTGATATTCATCTGCTCGATGCCGTGACGATCGGTCAGATCGCCGCGGGGGAAATCATCGAACGCCCGCAGTCGGTCGTCAAGGAACTCGTCGAGAATGCGGTCGATGCGGGAGCGGCGCGGGTTACCGTTATCGTGGAGCGTGGTGGCGTCGAACGGATCGAGGTCATCGACGACGGCGAAGGCATCGCGCCCGATCAGCTTCCGCTTGCTGTGCGCCGTCACGCCACGAGCAAACTCTCGATCGCGTCGGACCTTGAGTCGGTGGCGACGCTCGGGTTTCGCGGCGAGGGGCTTGCATCAATCGCCGCCGTAGCCAACGTTCAGGTCCTCTCGCGTACGCCCGAAGCGGAGTTCGGTTCGAAAGTCATCGCGCATGGCGAGCGCGCGAGCGCGGTCGAACCGGCCGCATCGCCACGCGGCACGCACATCGTAGCGACCGAGCTTTTCGCGAACGTACCCGTTCGGCGCGAGTACCTAAAATCGGCGAGCGCGGAGTTCACTCGCATCTCGGCCTGGCTCTCGATGTTCGCTCTCGCCTATCCGCACGTCACATTTACCCTGCGGCACGATGGCGCCGACGTGTGGGTGATGCCCTCGACCGGCGACGAACGCGAACGTCTCGCAATGGTGTTCGGACGCGAAGCGGCAAGCGCGCTCATTCCGCTCGAGGATGACGCGGCGCGCATGCTCGATGGCCGCGTGCGCGGTTTCATCAGTTCGCCGGGTAGCGATCGCGGCGACCGTCGCATGCAATTGCTGTTTGTGAATGGCCGATTGCTGCGCAGCACGCTGATGGCCGGCGCTTGGACGGCGGGGTATTCTACCTTTGCAATGGTCGGGCGACACCCGTACGGCGTACTGTTTCTCGACCTGCCGCCCGAGCACGTCGATCCCAACGTGCACCCGACCAAGAGCGACGTGCGTCTGCGCTTCAACAATCAAGTCTTCGATGCGGTGCGACGCGCGATCTCCGCGACGCTGCGCAACCATGCGACCGCGCGGTTTACGAGTGCGACCGGAAGCACCGTGTCGTTCGCACCGCCCGGCATTGAGGGCGCGCCGGCGCACGTACAATCGCTTTTCGCCGATGGCGTTGGGGATCCCGACGAGGTGCCGCGCCACCGTCTGCGCGTGCTCTCGCAATTGCATCGCACCTATATTCTTGCGAGCGACGGCGACGGCTTATTACTGGTCGATCAGCACGCGGCGCACGAGCGCATCGCGTACGAATCGATCGTCGAACGCGCACGCGAAGCGGCGCCGAGCGAACCGCTGCTGGTTCCGATCGTCGTCGAGCTCGACGGCGTGCAGAGCGTTGCACTGGAACGCGCGGTCGAGCTGTTACGCGAAGGCGGTCTCGAGATCGAAGAATTCGGCGAGCGCACCTACCGCATTCTCGCGACGCCGGCGGGTTATGGTGCGCGCCCCTTCGATCTGCAAGGTTTCCTCGACGACCTGACCGGCGAACCGAGGATCCGCGACGTCCGCGAGCGCATCTGGGCGTCCCTTGCGTGCCACTCGGTCACGACGGCCGGCGAAACGCTCGATACGTCGGAGATGACCACGCTCGTCGAGCGCTTGCAGGTTTGCGCGAACCCCATGCATTGCCCGCACGGCCGCCCCACAATGGTGCGCTTGAGCCCCGACGACATCGGGAGAATGTTCAAGCGAATCTAAGCTGGTTAGCTAAGCGATATTGACCAAGTAGACTAACCAGAGTAGACTAACCCCTATGAAAACGGTGAATATGCACGAGGCCAAGACCTCGCTGTCGGGGCTCGTGCGCGACGTACGTTCGGGCGCGGAGCGTGAGATCGTTATTGCGATCGACGGGAATCCCGTCGCACGCCTGGTTCCTTATGGTTCTCCGCCGCCTCGACCGCTTGGCATGGACCATGGCATGGTGGTGATTGCCGAGGACTTTGACGCGCCCAACGGCGACATCGCCGCGGCATTCGAAGGGCACTAAGTGAGGCTGCTCCTGGACACCCACGCGTTCTTGTGGGCGGCTGCGGAGCCCGAAAGGCTCTCGTCGACGTCGCGAAACGCCATTGCGGATCCGGACAACGAGATCTTCATTTCGGCGGCGGTGTCGTGGGAGATAACGATCAAGCACGCGCTGGGCAAGCTGACCCTCCCGCTCGAACCCGCGATCTACGTACCGGCGAGAGTTACTTCGCTTGGTTTTCGGACGTTACCGATCACGCTCGAGCACACGCTCGCGGTTGGCGGGCTGCCGACGCATCATAACGATCCGTTCGATCGCGTGATGATCGCGCAAGCTCAGGTCGAAAACCTGACATTTGTGACGAATGACGCCGTTACGGGCAGATACTCCGTAAAGGTTCTCTCTGCCTAGTTTGGGTGTATTCATACTCGCCGGGCCGACGGCATCGGGTAAGACCGACGCTGCAATCGCGCTCGCGAAACGGTTCGATGCGGAGATCGTTGGCGCCGACTCGCGCCAGATCTACCGGGGCATGCCCATCGGAACCGCAGCCCCTACCGCCGAGCAACTCGCGGCCGTTCCCCATCACCTCGTTGGGTTTCTGGATCCGCACGAGCGTTACTCGGCGGCGCGTTTTGCGCGCGACGCCGTTGCCGCCATTGCCGATATCCTCTCGCGCGGGCGCCGCGTTATCGTTGTGGGTGGCACGGGATTTTACATTCGCGCACTGACGGGCGACGTTGCGCTGGCGCCGCAGCACGATCAAACGCTGCGCGATCGACTGGCGTATGAGGCGCGGACGCACGAGGCGGAATTCTTGCACGCGTGGCTTGCGTTGCGCGATCCCGCACGAGCGGCTGCGCTCGCACCGAACGATACATACCGCGTCTTGCGCGCGCTCGAGATCGCGCTTGCGAACGGGGATGCCGCGCACGACGACATCGCGACGCTGACGCTCGCACGTGCCGGTATCCCTTTTGTGAAGGTGTTTCTCGACATCCCAATCGCCGAAAACGATGCGCGCATCGAAATGCGAACCGAAGCGATGCTGGCGGCGGGCCTAGTGGAAGAAGCGGAACGCATCGGCGCGGGAGCCGTTGCCGCGTCGGCCGTCGGCTATCCGCAGGCCTTCGCTTATCTGCGCGGCTGGAGCAGTCACGCCGAAATGCGCGAGGCGCTCGCGCGCGCCACGCGACGCTATGCCCGGCGTCAGCGCGCGTGGTTTCGCACGGAACCGGCGACGACGTGGCTTTCACCGGGCGATCTCGAGCGCGCGGCAAGGGAATTGCTCGGTTGGACGTAAACGGAAGATCATGGCCGGCAGTCTACAAGACGCCTTTCTCGCCGAGTGCAAACGTCATGGTACGGCGGTAACCGTCTATCTCATGAACGGATTTCAGCTGCGCGGCACCGTGAAGGGCTTCGACCCGTTCACGCTATTGCTCGAATACGAAGGCAAGACGCACCTCGTCTACAAGCACGCGATCTCGACCGTGTCTCCAGCGGGGTCGATCGCGATAGGCGAGAGCGAGTCATGAGCGATCGCGTCGCTGTCGCGAAGATGCACGGCGCGCGCAACGACTTCGTGGTGATCGATGGGCGCACGCAGCCGATAGCCGATCCCGTGAAGCTCGCGCAAGCCCTCTGCGATCGTCGAACCGGTATTGGAGCCGACGGCCTGTTGATCGTCGATCGTGCCCAGCGCGGAGACGTCGCCATGCGCGTCATCAACGCGGACGGCAGCGAAGCGGAAATGTGCGGGAATGGCGTTCGTTGCGTTGCCCGGTTCCTCGACGAGCGCGGTGAAGGCGGCGAGCTCGCCGTCGACACGCTCGCGGGCGTCATAAAGACGACGGTCGTCGAGCGCGGCGACACCTATCTCGTGCGCGTCGACATGGGGATACCGCGCGTCCGCGACGATGTCGTCTCCATCGGCGACGCGATCGTCGTCGATACCGGAAATCCCCATCTGGTGTTATTCCGCCGTTCGCTCGACGGCGTGGAACTCTCGATGCTCGGCGATGCCCTGCAGAAGCATTCCAACTTTCCCGAGGGCGTGAACGTGCACGTCGCCGTCGTGCCCGACCACGCGCACATCGAAATGCGCCACTACGAGCGAGGCGTGGGGTTGACCATGGCGTGCGGGACCGGCGCGGTCGCGGCCGTCGCTGCGGCGATCGATCGTGGATTCGCGGCATCGCCGGTGGCAGTCCGCGTACCGGGTGGCGACTTGACGATTGAAATCGACGAGGAGGGCCGGGCGTTCATGACCGGGCCCGCCGTGCACGTCTTCGACGCGACCATCGATGCGATCCGATGACCGCTCTAGCCTATTGCGACCGCGAAGGGCGCATCTACTTTGACGAGGCGTACACGCCACTTGCCGATGGCGGGATCGTTCGCGAAGCACTTCCGGACGAATTGATTCCAGCTCCGCCGGGAACGGTGGAAATGATCCTTCCGGGGCGCCGCGCGCAGACGACCGACGGTGCGTTCGCGCGCAAATACGCACTCGCGGCGGTCTTGCCGGCCGGCTACACGCGGCTGTTGGTTCCCGCCTTTGAAAAGGAGCGCGGAGCGCCGGCGTTACCGCTCTTTGGCTATACGTTCGCCTGCGTCGTCGACGACGCATTGCACGTCGCGGCGATGAAGACGGATGAGAGCGAGGATTGGCAGCCGCGATACTTTGCACCGGGCGAACTCGAAACGCTGCTCGAGCGGCGAACGGCGAGCGATCCGGCCAATAGGGTTCTCGCGCAGGTCGCGCTCTGTTCGCGCGAATACGGGTGCTTCACGGCACAGAACGTGTTTCTCGAGCGCGGGGAAGCCGCGATGCCCGTCTCGCCGAAGTGCAACGCCCGCTGCATCGGGTGCATCTCCGAACAAGAGCCCGAAGCGCACCTCGAGTCGCCGCAGGCGCGCATTGCCTTCGATGCCGCGGCCGACGATTTGGCGCGGGTCGGCATTCACCATTTGGAACGGGTTGAGGACGGTATCGTCTCGTTCGGACAAGGATGTGAAGGCGAACCGTTACTGCGCTCGATCGCGATTGCCTCGGCCATCGAGAAAATTCGCGCCGTGCGCGCGAACGGCACGATCAACCTCAATACCAACGGAAGCATGCCAAGCGCCCTGTCTCGCTGCATCGACGCGGGCCTGCAGGCCGTGCGCGTGAGCCTCAATTCGTTCCGCCCCGAAACGTACGCCGCATACTATCGCCCCATCGGCTATTCGCTCGACGACGTGCTTGAATCGATTCGCTTAGCGAGCGCGCGCGGGTTGCGCGTCAGCTTGAATCTTTTGACCCATCCGGGCGTGACCGACGACGAAGAAGAGCTCGTTGCGATGCGGGCGTTTCTTTCGACCGTTCGCGTCGCCATGATCCAAACGCGGACGCTGAATATCGACCCGGATTGGTACTTTGCCGCGGTCGGCCGCCCGGAAAATCCCTTGGGGATGCGCGAGGCGATCCGCGCCATTCGCGAAGCCCACGTCGCCGTCGGCAACTTCACGCACACGCATTGAAGCCGCAGTACATCGTCGGGCTGGTCGTTGCCGGGCTCGCATACGGCCTCATCGAGCCCGGCCGTCTCACGTATGCCTTCGGCCACGCGACACTGTATATGCTCCTGCCGCCGCTCCTATTCGAGGGCGCGTGGAATCTGAACTATCGCGCGATGCTCCGTCAGTGGCGAGCGATCGCGACCTTGGCGATTCCAGGCGTGGCGCTGACCGCGCTCATCGTCGCCGGCGCGCTCAGCATCGTGCGCGTACCGTTCGCTACGGCATTGCTGTGCGGCGCGATCTTGAGCGCTACGGATCCCTTGGCGGTAATCGCCGTGTTCCGGCGGGTTCGCATTTCGCCGCTGCTTAGCACGATCGTGGAAGCGGAGTCGCTGTTCAACGACGCTATTGCCGTCGTCGTATATCGCGCCGTTCTCGCGATCGTGCTCGCCGGCGGCGGTGCGTCGATGGCATCGGTTGTCGCGGTGAAGTCGCTTGCGGGATCGCTTGGCGGAATCGCGCTCGGCGTTGCGGTGGCGTTTGTCGCGGCGCGTCTCCTGCGCTACGGGCGCGGTGCTCCCATTCAAATCCTCGCGACGATGGTGTGTGCCTACGGAAGTTACTTCGCCGCCGACGCCCTGCAGTGCTCCGGAATTTTTGCGACGATCGCTTGCGGGATCGCTCTGCGGTCCTTCGAACGACGCTGGATCTCGCTCGAAATGGCTGGGGACGTCGAGCGCTTTTGGGATCTCGGAGCGCTTGCGGCCAACGCCTTGGTATTCTTTCTGGTGGGGGCCGCACTCGATCTCTCGATCGTGACGCACGCTCCCGCGTTCGTTGTCGCGACGATCGTGGGCGTGGCCCTCGCGCGTTTCGTCGTTGCCGGGCTTCTTATACCGGGCGGTTTCCCGCGGGCGTGGATCGACGTGATCCGCGTCGCGGGAATTCGCGGGGCCCTTTCCCTCGCGCTCGCGGTCGCACTGCCGGCTTCGGTGCCGTATCGTGAGGCAATCGTCGCAGCGACGTTTGCCGTAGCGATCGCAACGATCGTTTCCGGGAGTCTCACGGTTCCGGGTGTGGTCGCGCGCGCGGCACGACGTCCGAACGGATAATCCATCCGGAGGCTGGCGCGCAGAGGCGCTTCGGATTAGCCTGGGAGTGATGCTCTATGCCCTCTTACTGGCGGCGTCTCTTGACGCCTCGCCGTCTCCCGCTGCCAGTTCCACCCCCGCCCCGTCACCGACGTCGTCCGCGACGCCGACACCGAAATATTCGTTCGACGGGGCATTTTCCGGATACGCCGCTACGACCAACCCGGGCGCGATGGGCTTTGCCAACGTAAGCAACGCGATGCTCACGCTGACAAAAAACACTGGGACGATCCGCGGCACCGTAACCGTCGGTGCCTACTCTTTTCCAACCGTCGGTCTGCCGCTCGTCTCAGCCACGGCGCCGGGGGCAAACACCAATTTGTACGGATGGGTTCCGACCTATTCGCTATCGTACGTGCCGAATTCGAATGTGACGCTCAGCGCGGGACAGCTTCCGTCGCTGATGGGCCAGGAGAGCGGCTTCACGTGGCAAGACATCAACATCCAGCGCGGCCTCGTTTGGACGGCGGAGACCACCTTTAGCCGGGGCCTGCGCCTCGCGTACGTCAACGGCAAAATCTCCGGCACCCTCGGGTACGACGACGGATATTATTCCGGCAATAGCGGCCGCGCGCTCGAGGGCCTCTTTGGATGGGCGCCGACGGCGAACACGAACTGGCAGTTCGGCTTTACGTTGCCCGGAGCGAACACGCCCGGAAACGTGACGGCGAGCGTCGCGAATAAGCGCGAGTACGATTTCATGCTCACGCAGCAGTACGGGAAACTCCAACTGCTGCCGTACGTATTGCTCGTCGAATCGCCGGCGTCCGAAGTCCGGGGATATACGCAGGCCGAAAGCGCCACGGGTCTAGCGCTATTGGCGAACTGGGCATTCAGTAGTGCGTACGGCCTTGCGGTTCGCGTCGAGTCTTTCGACAACGCGAGCGCCACGACCGATACCTCGCTCAATGCAGACCTCGTCGGGTTCGGGCCCGGCAGTGGCGCGACCACGTGGACGATCACGCCGACCTGGCGTCCCGGACCGTTCTTCGTGCGCGTAGATTTCTCAAACGTCGCGCTGCGCAACGCGACGGTTTCCAATCAAACCCGTATTCTCGGAGAAGTGGGAGTGCAATTCTAAAATGCTTGAGATCGCGATGATCGTACTGACGATCGTGTGCTTCGTCATCTTGGACCTCTACGTGTCCGGATGCGAAAAGGTGTAGCGACATGCAATTCGACGACGTTCTCGGACTCGTACTTACCGTAGCCGGCAGCGCGTATTTGATTTACGCGATGCTGCGTCCAGAGAAATTTTAAGGGAGCGCCATGACTGCCATCGGCTGGCTTCAAGCTATCGTATTTTTCCTTATCGTGCTCGCGCTCACGAAGCCGATCGGGCTTTACATGACGCGCGTCTTCAACGGCGAGCGCACCTGGCTATCCCCCGTGCTCGCTCCGGTAGAGAAGGTCGTCTATCGCTTGAGCGGCGTGCGCGAGAACGAAGAGATGACGTGGTACGTCTACGCTCTTGCGGTGCTGGCGTTCTCGTTGATCAGCTTTGCCTATCTCTACATCCTATTGCGCACGCAGAAATGGCTGCCGTTCAATCCGCAGCACTTCGACAATCTCGCCCCGGATCTCGCGTTTAATACGACCGCCAGCTTCGTGACGAATACCAACTGGCAGTTTTACTCGGGCGAAAGCACGATGAGCTACCTGTCGCAAATGGCCGGTCTTGCGTGGCACAACTTCGTTTCCGCCGCGGCCGGCATCGCGATCGCGGTCGCCGTGGTTCGCGGCGTGGTCGGCACGACGGTAAAGACGCTCGGGAATTTCTGGGTCGATCTGACGCGCTGCTGCCTCTACATCCTGCTGCCGGCCTCGATCGTCATCGGACTGTTTCTCGTATGGCAGGGCATTCCGCAGAATTTTAACGCCTACCACGACGTCAAGACCCTCGAAGGGATCACGCAGACGATTACCGGCGGTCCGATGGCTTCGCAAGAAGTGATAAAGGAACTTGGAACCAACGGCGGCGGCTTCGTGAACGCGAACTCCGCATCGCCGAACGAGAACCCGAACGCGTTGACCAACTTCGTCGAAATGATTCTGATCTTCGCGCTCGGGGCCGGCCTGACGTATATGTACGGTAGAATGGCGAAGAATACGCGCCAGGGCTGGGCCATCTTCGCAACTATGGCGATCATGTTTTTCGCCGGATTTGCCGTCTCGTATTGGGCGGAGGCGGCGGGGAATCCCATCGTCCATCAGATGGGCGTCAACGGCGCCAACATGGAAGGCAAGGAATGCCGCTTCGGGCCTGCGGCTTCGGCGCTGTTCGCAACCGTCACGACCGACACGTCGTGCGGCGCCGTGAATTCGATGCACGATTCGTTCATGCCGCTCGGAGGGCTGGTTCCGCTGGCAAACATTCAGCTCGGCGAAATCATTTTCGGCGGCGTGGGCAGCGGTCTCTACGGCATGATCATGTTCGTCGTCTTGACGGTGTTCATCGCCGGACTCATGGTTGGCCGTACCCCGGAACTGCTAGGAAAGAAGATCGAGCGGCGAGAGGTGCAGTTTGCGATTCTGGGCGTGCTCGTCACCCCCGTGCTCTGTCTCGTGCCGACCGCGATCGCCGTTTTACTACCCGCGGGCCTAGCTACGCTCGGCAACAACGGTCCTCACGGCTTTTCCGAGATCCTCTATGCCTTTACGTCGACGAACGGCAATAACGGCTCCGCCTTTGCGGGCATCGGGCCGAATCTGTTCTACAACGTTGCCACCGGCGTCAACACCCTCTTCGGCCGTTTCGGCGTGATCATCCCGGCGCTTGCGCTCGCGGGTTCGCTTGCCGGTAAGAAGGCCGTCGCCGAAGGCGCCGGCACGTTCACGACCTACTCGCCGATCTTTGTCGGGCTGCTCATCGGCACGATCGTCATCGTCGGTGCGCTGACCTTCCTTCCGGCCGACGCGCTCGGCCCGATCGTCGAACATCTGCTCGTTCAGCAAGGAAAGCTCTTCTAATGTTATCGCAACGTCGTTTAGAACGCCGCCCGAAAGAGCGCTCGCTCTTCGATCGCGCGATCGTTACGCGCGCCATCGCGGATTCGTTCAAGAAACTCGATCCGCGTTGGCAGCTACGCAACCCGGTCATGTTTATCGTCGAAGTCGGTGCGCTGGTCACGACGCTCTTCTTCGTGCGCGATATCGTCACGCATGGCGGCAGTCGCGGCTTCGATTTTGCAATTGCCGCCTGGTTGTGGTTCACGGTGATCTTTGCGAACTTCGCCGAAGCCGTGGCGGAGGGCCGCGGAAAGGCGCAAGCGGATTTCCTGCGCCGCACGAAGTCGGATACGCTGGCGCATCGCGTGAAGGGCACCGCACTGGAGACGGTTCCTTCCACCGAGCTACGTAAGGGCGACATCGTGCGCGTCGAGGCCGGCGAGGTCGTACCGGGCGACGGCGAAGTCGTCGTCGGTGCGGCGATGGTTGACGAGTCGGCGATTACCGGCGAGTCGGCTCCCGTCGTGCGCGAAGCCGGCGGCGACCGCAGTTCCGTCACCGGCGGCACCCGGGTACTCAGCGACTCCATCCAAATACGAATCACCGCCAATCCCGGCGAGACGTTCTTGGACCGCATGATCAATCTGGTCGAGGGCGCCCAGCGACAAAAGACGCCGAACGAGATTGCGTTGTCGATTCTGCTTTCGGGTCTGACGATCGTGTTCTTGATTGCGGTCGCGACGCTGCTGCCCTATTCGTTGTATGCGGGCGCGCGTCAGACGCTGCCGGTTCTGATCGCGCTGCTCGTGTGCCTGATCCCAACGACGATCGGCGGTTTGTTGTCGGCGATCGGCATCGCCGGCATGGACCGCGTTATGCAGCGCAACGTGCTTGCGATGAGCGGCCGCGCCGTCGAAGCCGCCGGCGACATCGATACGCTGTTGCTCGATAAGACCGGTACGATCACGCTCGGCAATCGCCAGGCGACCGAGATCATTGCCGCCCCGGGAATCGACGCACGCGATGCGTCGAGAAACGCCTATCTCTCGTCGCTGCCGGACGAAACGCCGGAAGGCCGTTCGATCGTTACGCTGGCGTCGCAGGACGGGGTCAGAGAAGATCTTGCCGGCGACGCGATCTTCGTACCGTTTAGCGCCTACACGCGCATGAGCGGCGTCGATCTCGCCGATGGGACCAAGATTCGCAAGGGCGCACCCGATGCGGTGCTCGTCTGGGTGCGCGAACAAGGCGGCGAGCCCGCACCGGAGTTGGCGGCGCACGTCGAGCGAATCGCGCGCGCCGGAGGCACGCCGTTGCTGCTCGCTCGCAACGCGTCGGTGCTGGGCGTCATCTATCTCAAGGACATTCTCAAACCCAACATGCGCGAGCGTTTCGATCGCCTGCGCGCGATGGGTATTCGCACGGTGATGATTACCGGCGACAATCCGCTGACGGCGGCGGCGATCGCGGGGGAGGCCGGCGTCGACGACTTCCTCGCCGAAGCGACCCCCGAAGCGAAGATGGCGCTGATCAAGCGCGAACAGAACTCCGGGCGTTTGGTTGCGATGACGGGCGACGGAACGAACGACGCCCCGGCCCTCGCGCAAGCCGACGTCGGCGTCGCGATGAACTCGGGTACGCAAGCCGCCAAAGAGGCGGCGAATATGGTGGATCTCGATTCCGATCCGACCAAACTCATCGAGGTCGTCGAAATCGGCAAGCAACTGCTGATGACGCGCGGTGCGCTTACGACGTTCTCGATCGCGAACGATGTGGCAAAATACTTTGCGATTCTTCCGGCGATGTTCGCCGTCGCCTATCCGGCGATGAACGTACTCAACGTCATGCGACTCTCGACGCCGCAGAGCGCCATTCTGTCGGCGGTTATCTTTAACGCGCTCGTCATTATCGCGCTCGTGCCGCTCGCGCTGCGCGGCGTGAAGTACGAGCCCAAGGGCGCGAATGCCGTGCTTCGCGAGAACGTGTTGCTGTACGGGGTCGGTGGAATCATCGTTCCGTTCATCGGCATCAAGCTTATCGACCTGCTGCTAACGGCGCTGCATCTCACGTAAAGGACAGATATGATCAAGCAGTTCGCAACCTCCATACGCGTGACGATCGTCAGTGTCATCATCTTCGGATTCGCGTACCCGTTCGCAATGACGGGAGCGGCGCAAGTGCTGTTCCCGAATCAGGCCAATGGTTCGTTCGTCCAACGCGACGGCGCGGTCGTAGGCTCCGCGATCGTGGGGCAGCTTTGGACCAAGGCGCAGTACTTCCACGGGCGCCCCTCGGCGGCGGGAACCAAGGGCTACGATCCGACGTCGACCGGCGGCACCAACCTCGGTCCGACCTCGAAAAAGCTGATGGACGCTACCAAGGCGACAATCGCCGCGCTTCGTAAAGAGAATCCCGACACGACGGTTCCGATTCCAATGGACTTAATTACCTCGAGTGCAAGCGGTATCGATCCCGACATTTCGCCGGAGGGCGCGTATTATCAAGCGCCACGCGTCGCGGCTGCGCGACACCAGCCGGTCGAGAAAATCGATGCGTTGATTGCGAGCCGGATTCAAGGCCGGACCTTCGGATTTCTGGGCGATCCGCACGTAAACGTGCTCGATCTGAACCTCGCGCTCGACGAAATCCGTTAAGGGTCTTCATCGGGGGCGGACGGCGCATCCGCGTGCGGGCGAGCTAAGACGATGAGTTCGCGCGCGCCCGCATCCAGGAGCCGGCGCGCAAAGGAATTACGTGCCGGCCAACGCGGACTACGATGCGTGCCTCCGACGGCGACGGCAGTTTCGGGTCGCATGCGCGCAACCTCGAGCAGTCGCTTGGGCGCGTCGTCGGCGCGATCGTCGATCCACTCGGCGTTAATCGTCCGAGCCAGCCTCTCGTATTCCGCGAGCTGCGCCCGATCGACCTTGTCGCGCGTTTCGGCGATGTGCGCGATCGAGAAATCGACTTCAAGACGCGCCGCCAGCCGGCTTGCCTTACGAACGAGGATGAGATCGTCCGGACGTCCGACGATGCTCAAGAGCAGCCGCGTAAAAGGAGAGGCGATGCGTTCGCGCGTCTCAGCCCGCAGCGCCTCGCGAATCGCCAATTCGCGCAGCGACGCAAGGTTTTCGATGCGGAAGAAATGCGAGAGCGCGGATTCGATCCGTTCGCGCGGATAAATCTTTCCCGCGCGAAGACGCTCGCGCAGCGTCTCCGGAGTGACGTCGATGAGGATCACTTCGTCGGCAAGGGGGAGGATGCTGTCGGGCAGCGTCTCGCGCACGGTCGTGTTGGTCATGCGGTACACGACGTCGGAGAGGGCTTCGAGGTGCTGCACGTTCAGCGTCGTTAAGACGTCGATGCCCGCGCGAAGAAACGCAAGAACGTCGAGATACCGTTTTGGCGCGAGCGATCCGGGGGCGTTGGTGTGCGCGAGTTCGTCGACGAGGACCACGCGTGGCTTGCGCGCGAGGATCGCTTCGCGATCCATTTCGGTGTACGTGATATCGTCGGCGACGATTTGCTTGCGAGGGATAATCGGCAGATCGTCGATCATCGCTTCCGTCTCGGGGCGCTTGTGGGTCTCGACGAGACCGATCGCTACATCGACGCCCTCGGCCAAGAGCTGCTGCCCGCGATCGAGCATGGCGTAGGTTTTGCCGGCGCCCGCCGCGGCACCGAGATATACGGTGAGCTTGCCGTATCCGACGCGCATGCGATCGCCGAGCGTCCCGGACAACGGCGTCGTGAAGGCGGTCTGCTCGATGAACGTCTGCGCGGCATCGACGATCGCGATATCGCGATCCACCGGGGCGTTTACGATCCGCTTTGCGAGCTTGCCGTTCGGCAGCGCGATCATCGAGGCGCGAAGTTTCGAAAAATCGACGCGATCGGGATCGGAAGGGGGAAGTATCTCGGCATTGTGGTCGGCGGCAATGCGCTCGATGGCGTCCATATCGGATCCCGTCTCCGGCAGGATTTCGATTGCGAGATCGAACGCGACGGCGATGGGAACGCTGCGTTGAACGAACATGTTCGCGTCGGGCTGCGTCGGGACAAAGAGCACCGCCGTGGAAGCGCTTGCGGCCGAAACGATCGGCAACGTGAGGTCGTCGATCGTTCGCAACAGCAGCTCGCGCAGCATGATCAGCGTGCCTTCTTTAAATGCTCCGTGCTCGGCGCGCGCGATATCTTCCGGGCGAACGATTTTCCCCGCTAACAGGCGGCGCCGCAACAAGTCGGGAGAAGCGTCGATGGCGATCACTTCGTCGGCGGATTTGAGGAACGAAAGCGGCACGATTTCGCGGACGGGATAGCCGAGTAAACGTTCGGCCGTTGCGGAGACCGTTTCGAGGTGCGCGATGTTGAAAGCGCCGAGCACGCCGATGCCCGCGTCGCGCAGGGCGAGCGCATCTTGCCAGCGTTTACTGTTAGGAGCGTCGCCGAGATTATCGTGAGCCAACTCATCGAGCACCACGACGTCCGGTTTTGCGGCGATCGCGGCCTCGAGATCGAACGCGGGGTATCGTTGCGATCCGATCGTGACCTCGCGCGCTGGAATGCGCGGGATGCCTTCGGCAAGCCGCTCGAGATCGGGGCGATCCTTGGTCTCCACCCATCCAATCGCCACGCGCTTTCCGGCGCTCTGGAGGCGCCGGGCATCGGTCAGCAGGCGCCGCGTCTTTCCCGCGCCCGGAGCCGCAGCGATATAGACGACGAGCCGCGCGTGTTCGCCGTACTCGCGCAGCAGTTGCTCGGGGTCGGACCGTTCCATATGCGTGGGCTCCATTCGCTATCGCGAGCGCAGGCCCGCCCCAGCCTAGGGAGAAGGCGACTTCGTGGTCGATCTGCTCTGCTACGGGCTGCTGGCGCTTGCGTGGGTCATCGATTTGGTCACGCCGCAACTTTTCATTGCGGCGATCCTGCTCAACGGGCCCATCGCGCTCTCGTCGCTTGCGTTGCGGCCTAGATTGACCATCCAGCTCACCGTGCTGGCGGAAATCGCCAACGTCATAGCCGGTTATATGAACGGCGTTCAGGCCGGACACCACTGGGAACCCATCGCGATCGGCGACCGGGTCCTCTCGGCCGCTTCGTTCTTGCTCGTCGGGTTGCTGACGATTCGCACCCAGCAAAGCGCGCGCCGGGCAGGCGAGGCCGACGAACGCGAGCGCGCGATTGCGCGCGAGCGCGCGCTGCGGCACGCGATGGAAAACGTGCGCGCGAGCCTGAACATGGAACTGGTCCTTCGTTCGGCCGTTCGGGAAGCGCAGAAGGTTACCGGAGCCGACCGCGTGACCATCGCGGTGCGCGCATCCTCGTTCGACGTTCCCGACCTCTACGAAATCGACGCGGGCGATGTCGACGTGCGCGTGCGCCGCGCGCCGCTGCCCGCGCAGTGGGCGTCGATGCTCGAGCGCGCGCGTGACTCAAAGCGCATCGTGGCGATCGATCCGAGCGATCCACTTGGCCGGCTCACCGACGAAGCCGCCCTCATCGCGTTGCTCGACGTCGAAGGCGCGAACATCTCGGTTATCCTCAGTTGGCGAGCGCACGTGCCGACGACGGAAGAACGCGTCGCCGTCCAAGATTTTGTCGACAACCTGGGCGTCGCGCTCGCGCAGGCGCGCCTCTTCATTCGCCTTGCCGAGCAGAACGACGAGATCGTTCGCCAGCGCAACGAACTTCAGGCGCGCAGCGACGTCATTCGCGACATCGTCTACGCGCTCGCGCACGATTTACGAACGCCGTTGGCCGCGGCGGACCTTACGCTGAATCAGGCGTTGAGCGGTGCGTACGGCGATCTGCCGGAAGCGTACCGGCGGGTGGTGCAGACGAGCGTCGCTTCCAACGCGGAGCTTCGCCGTCTCGTTGAAACGCTGCTGCTGGTCGCGCGCTACGAGTCGGGTGAAGACGCGCGGACGTCCGTGTCCCAAGCACTGCGTCCGATCCTCGAGCGCGTTATCGATGAACTGCGTCCGATGGCCGAAGTGAAGGGCGTGCATCTCGCGCTCGATGTGCCCGCGGATTCCCTCGATATTGAGGTCGATGCTGACGAACTGCGTCGTGCGGTCCTCAATCTCGCCGCCAACGCGGTAGATGCGACGCCGGAGCACGGCCACGTAAGCGTCGGCGCGCACCTCGTTGGAGACGACGTCTGCATCGAGGTCGTTGATGACGGATTCGGGGTTCCGCCCGAACGCCGGGCGGCGCTCTTCCAGCGATTTGGCGGGATTCGCAGCGGCGGCGGCACGGGACTCGGGCTTTACATCGTCCGCCGCATCGCCGAAAAATACGGGGGACGCGCGGAATATTCGCCGCGAGCGCCGAGAGGGAGTACGTTCTCAATGGTATTGCCGCGACATGGAGTCCACGCGTGAGCGAGCGCACGCGCGTCGTGGTCGTTGAGGATCATGCACTCACCCGCGAGGGAATGAAAACCGCGCTTTCCGATTCGTTCGACGTCGTCGGCGAAGCGAGCGACGGCGTCGGCGGGCTCGAACTGATCGAGCGCGTCGCCCCCGACGTGGCGGTGATCGACCTCGGACTTCCGGGCCTCGACGGTATCGCCTTGACGCGCGCCGTACGCGAACGGATGCCGAGCGTCCGCGTCGTCATTATGACGATGATCGACGTCGAGGACGAGGTCCTCGCGGCGCTTGCGGCCGGCGCGGACGCCTACTGTCTCAAATCGTCGCCGATCCAGACGTTGGTGGATGCCGTGCGCATCGCGCGCGAGGGCGGCGCATATTTCGATCCGCGCATCGCGCACGTCGTGCTCGGACGTTTTCTCCCGCAGCAGACGGCCACGCCGTCGCGTTCGCCGTTGACGCCCCGCGAAGCCGAGGTGCTTCGAAAGATCGCCGACGGCCGCGCCAATACCGAAATTGCGAGCGAACTCGGCATTGGTCTGGGTACCGTGAAAGGGCATATCCGCGATATTCTAGAGAAGCTCTCCGCGGCCGACCGCACGCAAGCGGCCGTGGTCGCCTTGCGAAAGGGCTTTATCTAGCGGGTGCGTTGAAGATTGCTTGGAGTTTTTCGGCGGCGCCGTTCTTGACGACCGCCACGATCCGGTCGCCCGCCTGTAGCTGCGTGTCGCCGGTCGGGATGACCATCTCTTCGACGCCGTCGCGTTCGATCGCGACCAGCACGCTGTTGCGCGGCATCGTCAACTCGGCAAGCGTCTTATTGGCCGCATCGGAAGACTCGGGGATGCTGATGCGCACGAGACTGAGGTTCCCGCGACCGAACATGTGCATCGTTTCGAGGGCTGCCGTGTAGCTTGCGGCGTTGACGTGCTCGTTGAGGATGTCGAGAATGATCTCGGTCGACGAGATCACGGTAATCGGATCTTCCAGGTCGAGCGAGTCGAAGATTTGCTTGTTGCGCGGATTGTTGACGCGCGCGATACAGCGGGCGCGCGATTTCTTCTTAGTTAGCAGCACGACGACGAGATTGTCTTCGTCGTCCCCCGTGTCGGCAACCACTACGTCGGCACGCGCGACGCCGGCCGCTTCGAGCACGACCGGGTCGCAGCCGTCGCCGACCACGGTCACCTGACGATCGATCAGCGTGTCGAGCGCTTTGGCTTTCTTGTCGATCTTCTCGACGACGACGACTTCGTGGCCCTGTTGAAGCAACGCGCGGGTCAGATACGAGCCGACTTTTCCGCCGCCGACGATAAGAATGAACATCTATGCGGTCTTGGCGTGCGGAGCCGCGTTATCGAAACGCCGCGCGAATTCGCTGATCGCTTCCGGCGCGACGATCGCGTTGATTTCGTCGCCCGCTTGTAAGACGAGATCGTTCGATGCAACAAAAACACCTTGTGCTTCGCGTCGCACGGCGGCGATGCGAATAAGTCCCGGCTTCTCGATTTCGTCGACGCGTTTACCGGCGTCGGAATCCGGGATCGTTGCGGCGAGCGACGTCACCTTCCCGTAGTCGAAGACGTGGGTCGGATCCCAGGGCGTGGCCACGAGGGTGTCGCGAATCATCTTTGCGCCGACGGTCGTAGGGACGACCGTCTGAATGCCGAGTTCGCGATACATTTGTCCGCGGGGCGGGTCGTAGATCCGGCACACGATGCGCTTGATCTTGAACATGCGCTGCGCGATGAGCGCGGCCATGATGTTGCGATTGTCGCCGTCGGTGACGGCGACGAAGCCGTCGGCGTTTGCAGCGCCCGCGCGCTTGAGGATGTCGTAGTCGATCCCGGTGCCGACCACGACGTGACCTTTGAAAGCGGAACCGAGCCGCTTGAAAGCGGCGGGGTTTTCGTCAACGACGATGACTTCGTGGTTGTCCGCGTCAAGGAGTTTTGCGAGGGCCGACCCGACGCGTCCGCAACCGACGATGAGGTATCTCATGGGCGAGAGACCACTTTCAGAGGAGACCGCCATTCCCCTGGGTGTATGCTGAGGAGGAGCCTGTATCAAAGATCAGAATAAGCGGGAGTTTTGTCGGGGCGTGGCTCAGCTTGGTAGAGCGCTACGTTCGGGACGTAGAGGTCGCTGGTTCGAATCCAGTCGCCCCGATAGCTTGGCCTCCGGGCCCCAAGGCGTTGCGTGTTCGCGAGATTTAGTCCGGCGTCGTGGCGCGTTTTGCGCGCCGCCGAACAAGAGTGCCGTAACCACAATCAATACTACGTCGGTGCCGAGCACCTGATGGTGGCCTTGCTCGAAGAACGCGACCCGCAGATCCTCCATTCCCTCGACGCGGACGGCATCGATGTCCGAGAATTGCACGCCGAGGTTCGCGGAACGCTGCGAGCGGGCGAAGAGCGGCTCTGGGAGGGTATCCTGGTGACCCCGCGGATCCGCAAGATCGTCGCGCTCGCCGAGGCGGCCGCCCAAGACCGCGACGTCGAGCCGTCCGATTTGCTGCTGGCCCTCCGTGCCGAAGGCGGCAGTCTGGCCGCAGAGATCCTCCGACGGGCCGTCCCCCGAAACACCGCCTCGCCCGCAGAGTAAGGAAGCCCGTGGAGCATATTGCCGCGACCTTCGTGTCGCTCGTCGATCACTATGGCTATGGCGGCCTCTTTCTGGTGATGCTGCTGGCAAACGTCGGCTTGCCGGTCGGCGCGGAGTTCATTTTGCCGGCCGCCGGCGGACTCACCGCAACCGGGCACTTACCGTTTTTGTGGGCGACCGTCGCGGTGGCTATTGCGGGCGAACTGGCGGGCGCGACGATCGGGTATGCGATCGGGCGTTTTGGCGGCCGGCCGCTGGTCGACAAGTTCGGAAAATACGTCCACCTTACGCACGCCAACCTCGACCGCGTCCATGCGTTTTTCGAGCGCTATGGCAGTTTCGCAGTGTTTATCTGCCGCTTCGTTCCGGTCATTCGCGGGATCGTGTCGATTCCGGCCGGGCTCGCGGAGATGAACCTCGCGCACTTCTACCTTTGGTATTTTCTCGGGTCGGCCGTTTTCTGCGCGGGATTCGTGCTGCTGGGCAACGAGCTCGGCGATCACCTCGACACGCTGATGCCGCTGGTGCATAAGACCGGATTGGCCGTGCTTGCGATCGCGGTCGTGGCCGTCGTGGCAGCGGTCGTGATCGTACGCCGCCGGAACCGTGCAACCGCCTAGCGAGGTCCTCGCGAACATTCCCGACGCGCCCGGCGTCTACCAAATGATCGGGCGCGACGGCGAGATTTTGTACATCGGCAAGGCCGTATCGTTGCGCAGTCGCGTGCGCTCCTATTTTCAGGATTCGGCGGCGCATCAGGTTCGCACCCAGGCGATGGTCGAGCGCGTCGTCGACGTGCGCACGATCGTCGTAACCAACGAAGTCGAAGCGCTGATTCTCGAAGCGAACCTTATCAAGCGCCATCAACCCCCGTACAACGTCCGTTTGCGCGACGACAAACGCTACCCCTATCTCAAAGTTACCAACGAGCCGTTTTCGCGCGTGGTGTTTACCCGTTTCGTCAAAGACGACGGCGCGCGCTATTTTGGTCCGTATACCAACGCGCACGGCCTGCGCGAGCTGATCGACCTCGTACGTTTGGTATTTCCGTTACGCACCTGCCGCGAACCCATCGACGGGAAGCGTAAGCGCCCGTGTCTGCAGTATCACATCAAGCGTTGTCTCGCGCCGTGCGTCGGCTATCAATCCGAGGCCGACTACGATGCGATGATCGACGAGGTCGTGCTCTTCCTTGAAGGCAAACAGGAATCGTTGCTCGCCCGTCTCCAACACGACATGGCTCTGGCCTCAGAACAGCTGAATTTTGAATCGGCCGCGCGTATTCGCGACCGGATCGTTCAAGTGCACCGCGTGACCGAAGGTCAGAAGGTCGTGTGGAAGTCGCGGCTCGACATGGATCTCATCGGGTTAGCGCGCGCGCGCGGTCAGGCGTGCATGCAAGTTTTTTTGGTGCGTGGCGGCAAGCTGATCGGCCAGGAGCACTTCATCCTCGACGGCGTGTACGACCAGCCGGATTCAGAATTGGTAGGGGAGTTTCTCGCCCAGTTCTACACCGCGCGAACCGCGAGCGTTCCGGAACTCGGCGTCCTTTCGACGTTACCGGGCCGCGTGGCGCGCGACAATCAGGTACCGATACCGGTAAAAGCGCGCGCCCGAAACGCGTCGGCCGCGGCGGCGGTGCCCAAAGAGGTGCTCGTGCAAGCGCTACCGCCGGACGGCGCGCTGATCGAAGCGTGGTTGAGCGATCTCAAGAGCGCGCGAGTGCGCATTTTACAGCCGCAACGAGGCGAACGCGCCGAGTACATGCGTCTCGTGCAGAAAAACGCGGAGCAGAATCTAAAAGCATACCTCGCACATCAGGAGGTGCAAGAGACCAATCAGGCGCGTTCGCTCACCGAGCTCGCCGACGCGCTGGAGCTGCCGGAACCGCCGCACCGCATCGAGTGCTACGATATCTCGAACATTCAGGGCACCAATCCGGTCAGTTCGATGGTCGTTTTCGTCGAAGGGCGCGCGAAAAAGAGCGAATATCGAAAATTCAAGATCCAATACGATCGAGGCCCCAACGATTTTGCAATGATGCAGGAGACGCTGCGCCGCCGCTTGCGCTACCTCCGGGCCGAGACCGATAACGACGTGACGCCGACGCAAGCGCAACTCGCCAAGAAGGAGAAGTTCAACAAGAAGCCCGATTTGCTCCTTATCGATGGTGGCAAGGGACAACTCAACGCCGTCGTTGAGGTCCTCGAGGAGATGGATATGACCGGTCTCGTGGTTGCTGGTCTGGCAAAGGAGCACGAATGGCTCTACGTGCCGGGCAATCCCGATCCGATCGTGCTTCCTGCGAATTCCGCCGGTTTACACCTCATCATGCGCGTCCGCGACGAAGCGCACCGCTTTGCCGTGACGTATCATCGCCAGCGTCGCGATAAGGCGATGACGCGCTCGGCGCTCGACGCGCTCGCGGGCATCGGCCCGACGCGACGCAAGCGCTTGCTAACGACGTTCGGTTCCGTGAGCGCGATCAAAAAGGCTTCGCTCGACGAAATCGCGGCGGTCAAAGGGATGACGCCTGCGCTCGCGGCCGCCGTCAAGTCCGAACTCGAAACCAAGAAATAGGAGAAGAGACGATGCATCCAATTCTACGCTTTCTGATCACGGCCGCGGCGCTCTGGGCGATCGCCGTGTACGTTCCCGGATTTCATATCGATGGATGGGTTCACGCGCTGATTGCGGCGCTGGTGTTCGGCTTGGTCAACCTCTTTATCGGGCCGATTCTGCGACTGATCTCGCTGCCGCTGACGATTCTCACGATCGGGTTGTTTTCGATCGTCGTGAACTGGGCACTCTTCGCGCTAACGGTTTGGATCTCGCCTGGTTTCCACGCGACGGGTTACCCGTGGCCCGCGTGGGAGGCGACGCTCATGGGCGCCATCATCATGATGCTCGTGAACACCTTCGTGACCACGCCGCTCACGCGGTCGGGCCGAGACGCCTAAACATGCGATGATTGAGCCGGAGCTGCGGGAGGCCGCCAGCCGCTACGACGCTCGGGTCCGCGCATTTCAGCGCGGCCTGCTGCTTACTGCGCTCGTGGCAGTTCCCGCGGCGGTCCTCATCGCGGCCGTGCTCGGCGATTGGACGCCGCGCGAACTTGGATTCGTCGCTCTCGCTACGCTCGTCTTAGCGGCGATCGTTTTGCCGACCACGCGCGCAATCGACCGGAGCTACCTCGCGCGCGTGCGCGATGGGATGAGCCCGTCGTCTGGACTTTCGCTCGATCGTGCGGTCGAACATCTCAAGTGGTATCGCGTTCGGATCGTCTTGAATTTCATCTTTTTATATGCCGGCGGCTCGGTTATCGTGATCGCGAGCGCCAATACGCTCGCCGGGCTCCCGCTGTGGACGAACCTCGGACCGATGCTCACGGCAGGAGTAGTCGGCGGCGCACTGGTCGCCGGCGCTTTCAATTATTTCAACGCCGAAGCGCTCGTTGCCGATTTGATCGCGATCGTTTCCTCGGCGCGTGGTGAATTTGCGAAGGTCTCGGTGCGCGCACGCGGGGGCATCGGAAAGCGGCTCTTGGCGATCACGAGCATTTCCGTGATCGTTCCGATCATCGCCCTCGGCGGGGGCGGCCTTCATCTATTGCTGCAGCTACGCGCCGGCGCGCTCACGCCCGAAGGGGCCATGCGCAGCGCCGCGATCGACGCCGGCGCATCGCTGGTGGTCGCGTTCATGATCGCATGGCTTGCGTCG
>Ga0181525_10000728_pt1 | contig 28573 bp, 26 predicted proteins | sample PEATcosm2014_Bin_48_FD_121100 | JGI IMG/M metagenome (GOLD analysis project Ga0181525, IMG submission 121100) | Peatland microbial communities from MTU Mesocosm Facility, Houghton, MI, USA - PEATcosm2014_Bin06_10_metaG | ecosystem: Environmental > Terrestrial > Soil > Wetlands > Peat | place... | reverse complement strand
GGACACCGGCATCAAGGTGATGGTCGCGCTCACGTTGTTGACACTGGCGCCTTCGATTCTGCTGCTCATGACCTGCTTCACGCGCATCGTGATTGTGCTGTCTTTTGTGCGCACCGCGCTGCAATTGCAAGGCTCGCCCGCCAACCAGATCATCATCGGCCTTTCGCTCTTCCTCACGATGTTCATCATGGCCCCGGTCTGGGACGGCATCCAGAACGACGCCATCACGCCGTATCAGGCGAATCAAATCACCAGCCAGCAGGCGCTTGACCGCGCGTCGGCGCACATCCGCACGTTCATGCTCCAGCAGGCGCGGCCCAAGGATGTGGAATTGTTTGCTCAAATGGCGAAGTTGCAACCGACCGCGCCGGATCAATTGCCGCTGCGCGTCGTCATTCCCGGTTTCATCATCAGCGAGCTGCGCACGGCGTTCCAGATGGGCTTCCTGATTTTTGTGCCGTTCATCCTGATTGATCTAGTCGTCGCCACGGTGCTGATGAGCATGGGCATGATGATGATGCCGCCCACGGTTTTCTCGCTTCCGCTGAAACTGCTGTTGTTTGTTCTTGTGGACGGCTGGTCGCTGATCGTGACTTCGTTGGTCCACAGTTTTGGAATGTAAAACCCGATTTAAAAATTTATGAATGCTGAATTCGCCATCGAACTGCTTAAAACCATGATTTACCAGGGATTGATGATTGCCGCCCCGCTGCTGGCCACGGCCATGGTTGTCGGGCTGGCCGTCAGCCTGTTTCAGGCCGTCACGTCAATTAACGAACAAACAATGACATTTGTGCCCAAGGCGCTGGCAGTAATCGCCGTGCTGCTGGTGTTATTGCCATGGATTGTGCGGACGCTGGTGGAATTCACCATCACAGTCATCCAGAAAATGCCGGAGATGGTTCAATAAATTCCTGCCCGTCCTGCGCCTTCACAATTGAAAACAAATTGAAGGTAATGACGAGAATGAGGCAAAAATTAAATGGTAATAGATTTTTACAACTGGATGCTCGTGTTCATGCGCGTTGGCGCGTTCCTGCTGGTGCTGCCGTTTTTTTCGATGACCAATTTTCCGGCCACAATGCGCGTCGCGCTGTCGGCGTTGACCGCCTTGCTGCTCGCGCCAACGCTGCCGCCATTCCACGTGGATAACATGCCGTTTTTTTCTCTTTTCGGTACGATGGTTCAAGAGGCGTCAATAGGGCTGCTGCTAGGCTTCGTGGCCCGGATGGTTTTTTTTGCAGTTGACCTCGCCGGCAATGTCATCGCGAGTGAACTGGGTCTGAACATGGGCGCGATTATGGATCCGATGACCGGAATGTCCTCGCAAGTGCCGGGAACGATTTTGTTTTTTCTGGCGGCGGTGGTGATGCTGACTATGGATTTGCATCATTGGATATTACTCGGCTTTCAACGCACTTATTCTGTGCTGTCCATCGGCGGCGCACATCTGAACGGCGAATTGTTCAATGTCGTTCTCAACCAGATCAGTAATATCTTCGTGGTGGCGCTGCAAATTTCCGCGCCGGTGCTGGCAGTGTCGTTTGTGGTCACCGTCGTGTTTGGGGTGTTAAGCCGTGCCGTGCCGCAAATGAACGTATTCATTTTGAGCTTTTCCTTCCGCATCGTCGCCGGACTGGTTGTCTTCGGCTTTACATTGCAACTTACGGCACAACATGTAATCAATTTCCTAAACCGCCTGCCGGACGATCTGTTGAATCTCGGACAACTCTTGGGAACGCGATGAATAACATGTTTCGTTATTATTGTTCACGTTCTCGTCATCGACAATATCCATATATGACGACGAGATCAAAAAGGATGTGTTTATGAGCGAACAAACCGGCGAAAAAACGGAGCAACCAACAGCGAGGCGGATGGAGGACGCGCTCAAGCATGGTCAGATTGCCCGTAGCGCGGAGGTGCAGACAGCGTTTGTGCTGCTTGGCGCGGTGGCCGCCCTTTCCTTTACCGGACCGGAAATATGGAAACAACTCGTAGCCACCACCGAACTCACGTTCAGCCATCTGGCTGACATATCCATCACCAGCACTGCTCTTCAAGGCTATGCCTTGGCCGGTTCATTGGTGTTCCTGAAATGTGCTGCCCCCGTGGTTATCGCCACCATGCTGGCTGGATTGCTTGCCGGTGCCAGCCAAAACCGTTTCAACACAGCTTCCGAGGCGCTTACTCCCAATTGGGACCGATTGAATCCGGTGGAGGGTTTCAAGCGGGTATTTTCATTCCGCAGCGCGTTGCCGTCGCTGGTTTCGATTGTCAAACTGGAGGTGATCATCGCCCTCACTTATTCGCAGGTGCGCACCATATTAAACGACCCCATTTTCACCACGGCGGTGAGCGTGGGGCGTATGGCGGAATTTCTGGCCCAGACCGGCCTGCAAATTTTCCTCCGCGTCAGCCTCGCGCTTCTCGTCATCGCCGCTGCGGACTACGGATATCAATGGTGGCGCACGCATCAGGATTTGATGATGACCAAGGACGAAGTGAAGGAAGAAATGAAAAGTTCGGAGGGCAACCCACAGATCAAATCCGCCAGACGCCGTCGCCGGTTCCAGAGCAAGGCCAAACAATTGGCGGAGGTGCCCACTGCCGATGTGGTGGTCACCAACCCCACGCACATCGCCATCGCGTTGCGATATGATCGCAAAACGATGCGCGCTCCCAAGGTGGTGGCTAAGGGCATCAGATTGAATGCATTGAGCATCCGCGAAATTGCGACCAAACATCAGATACCGGTAGTGGAGAACAAACCGCTGGCACGGATGTTGTTTAAACAAGCGCGGGTGGGTGGCGAGATTCCTGCTCAGCTCTATGCGGCGGTAGCCGAAGTGCTCGCATGGGTCTATCGGGTAAATCGCTACCGGTATTACGCGGAACAAAATCAGACTTGAAAATATCATGGGTGCGTTAAGCGACAGAATGCGGAACTTGCTGAAGTACGGCGATTTATGGCTGGTGGCGGCGTTATTTGGCACGATCTTGGTGCTGATATTGCCTGTGGTGCCGTTTATGCTGGACCTGTTGTTGACGGTGAGCATCGCAGCGTCATTGCTGGTATTGCTGGTAATTCTTTACCTGCGTCAACCGGCAGATTTTACCGGGTTCCCAACGTTGCTGTTGTTTATCACGCTTTACAGGCTCGCGCTGAATGTGGCGTCCACGCGGTTGATTTTGCTAAACGGGTATGCTGGGCATATCATCCAGGCGTTCGGAAATTTTGTGGTTCACGGAAATTATGTGGTGGGCATGGTGGTGTTTTTGATTTTGGTGCTGATTAATTTTATCGTCATCACCAAGGGCGCCGGGCGCATCGCGGAAGTGGCAGCTCGTTTTACTTTGGATGCATTGCCGGGCAAACAAATGGCCATTGATGCAGAATTGAACGCGGGGTTGATTAACGAAAGCGAGGCGCGGGACCGGCGCAGATCCATCGAAGAGGAAGCGGATTTCTATGGCGCAATGGACGGCGCGAGCAAGTTTGTGCGCGGTGACGCGATTGCGGCCATCCTCATCACGCTAATCAATATTGTTGGCGGATTCGCCATCGGCATCCTGCAAAAAGGCATGACTATGAGCGATGCGCTGCACACATATACAATTTTGTCCATCGGCGACGGATTAGTCTCACAAATCCCGGCTCTCATCACCTCGACAGCGGCTGGCGTGCTGATTACACGTGCGACGGCCAAGAACAGCCTCGGTCATGAGCTGGGGCGACAACTGCTGTTTTATCCGCGAGCGCTGACAATCCTTTCCGCGATGCTTGCCATCATGGGCATGATGCCGGGATTGCCTATGCTGCCATTTTGGACTTTGGCAATAATTGTCGGCCTGCTCTCGTATTCATTGCACCGGCATGGCGGGGTTGCCGAACTGGCCGTGGCGACTTCAAATTTAAAATCCACCGCATCTAGCCGAACAACAACCGGAAAAACTTCCGCTGGCGCTGTCACGGGCACTTCGACCGAGACGCGACCAGCCGATCCAATTGAAAATCTGCTCACACTCGACACGTTGCAAATAGAACTGGGATTGGGTCTAGTTTCGCTTGCCGACACCAGCAAGGGCGGCGATTTGCTGGAGCGGGTGACAGGTGTGCGCCGCAATTTCGCGCAGGAAATGGGCATGTTGATCCCGCCAATCCGGTTGCGCGACAATTTGCAGCACGGTGCGAACGAATATCGTTTTCTGCTCAAGGGCAATCCAATAAGTCAGGGCCAGTTGATGCCTGGCCAATGGCTTGCAATGAACGCCGCGAATACTCAAACAAAGCTCAAGGGCATTCCGACGGTTGAGCCGGTTTTTCAATTGCCGGCGACGTGGGTTACAGATGTCGAGCGCAAGACCGCCGAGGCAGCCGGTTACACAGTGGTGGACGCGGCGTCCGTGCTCGTAACACATCTGGCGGAAACAGTGAGGCGGCATTGCGATGAAATACTTACGCGTCAGGATGTGCAAAGCTTGCTAGACAATCTCAAGAAAACACATCCTGCCGTAGTGAACGAACTGGTGCCCACACTACTGTCCGTCGGCCAGGTCCAGCGAATTTTGCAAAACCTGCTAGCCGAGGGCGTTTCCATTCGCAATCTCGCAGGAATTTTGGAAAAAGTTGGTGATTGTGCCACATTCACCAAGAACCCCGATGAACTTTCAGAATACGCACGGCGTGCTCTCGGCCCGCAAATCTCCAAACCCTTCCAGACCGACGCCGGTCATCTGCGGGCGATCACGATGGACCCGAAACTGGAACACCAGCTAACGCAGGGTGTGCGACAGGCGGCGGGCGAAACCACGCTCGTGGTGGAACCCAAACTAGCACGTCATGTGATGGAATCGCTTTCCAAATTTGTCCAGCAGATGCTTTCCAGTGGACAACAACCGGTCATTTTGTGTGCGCCGCAATTGCGTCTGGCGTTCCGCCGTTTCTTTGAAAGCACTTTCGGCGACCTCGCCGTCCTGTCCTACGCGGAAGTCCCGCAGCGAGTTCAGGTGCAAAACATGGCGGTAATACCCAGCCCTGCGGAAGCGGCGTGAAGACCCACCGGTTCATAGCCGACAATGCAGCTGCCGCGCTAGCACAAATCCATGCGCAGCTCGGTCCAGAGGCCGTCGTATTGAGTGTGAGGCCCGTCGCGCTACAGGGAATTGCCAGACTCTGGCAAAGGCGAGTTCAGATTGAGGTTGTGGCCGGAGTACCGGACAAAACATCCGCACCCCAGCCAAGCGCATTTTCCCTCCCGAAAAATTCTTCCGAAAACAGCGGCGAATTTACCTCCAGCAATGACCGCTGGCGTAGCATCGCCTGGTTGGAAGCAATGGGCCTGCTGCCGGTTCACGCTGAACGGCTGCAAACGCATCTCCGCGCCGTGCATGGCGATACGCCTCCAGATTCTCTCGATAAGGAATGGAAAATTGTCAAAGGCGCGCTTTCTCGTTTCTGGCTGAAACCTCCGCTATTGGACGACTTTACCCCGCGTCCACATGTCTTTATAGGGCCACCCGGCTCTGGTAAAACCACGGCATTGTGCAAGTGGCTGACTCTGGCCTCGCTTCTTGAGGAACGCTCGGCTCGCGTTTGGCGGCTGGACGGCGGCGCAGCCAACACGGCCGAATTCCTGGCAATTCACTGTGAAATGCTCGGCGTGCCGCTGGAACGATTCTGGTCGAAGCCTGAAACCTCCGGTGAATTGTGGTTTGTGGATCTGCCCGGCGTGGAAATCTCTGACGCGCACGCTTTAAATGCTTTACATGATCAAATCGCATCCTTGCCGTCACCGCGCGTGCATCTGGTGTTAAATGCAGCGTATGAAATGCCGGCCCTGCTGACACAATGGCGCTCATTCGAACTCTGCGAACCCGAGGATTTAATTTTCACGCATCTGGAGGAGGAGCCGCGACGGGTGAAATTGTGGAATTTTGTGTTCGGCACAAATTGCAGCCTTCGCTTCCTCGGCGCTGGGCAAAAAATTCCGGGTGAATTCCTAAATGCATCACCAGAAAATTTATTTCCGCTGAAAAGCCTTTAATTCCGCATAACCTCCAAGTTTCGGCACGGCTTTCTGAGGCTGGCAAAGAGTTTGCTAAACAGATCTCAGACATTGAATGAAAGCATTGATTATTCTTGGATCCATCGTGGGATTTCTTATCGGTGCCGGCTTTGGTCTGGCAAGCAGCAGTCCGTGGCCGGCGGCATTTTGGCGTGCCTGCGCCGCGGCCCTGGCAGCCACGATTCTTACACGTTGGTGGACCCGCGTGTGGCTGCAAGGCCTGCGCGACTCACTTGATCAACGCCGCATGAAACGTCCGGTTGCAACATCGTTGATTCAACCCGGTAAAAAAATAAATTATGAGCACCAGCAGTTGTGAAACCGAAATAGAACGCCCTGCGACGACAGGAGCGGAGCAACATCCTACCGCACAGGAACTCTGGCGGCATTACCATGAACAGACCAACAGTCTTGCTGAAAATGCATTAGTTGAACGATATTTGCCTTTGGTCCGTTACGCCGTCAACCGGCTGGCCATGACGTTGCCAGATCACGTTGACCGCGATGATTTGCACAGCGCGGGTCTGGTTGGCCTATTGCAGGCTTTGAGGAATTATAACCCGGCTTCGGGGACATCCTTCGAAGGTTATGCGCGGCTGCGCATCCGGGGGGCGATGCTGGATGAGTTGCGGCGCATGGACTGGGTACCACGCACAGTTCATGAAAAATCGCGGAAAATCCAAGGTGTCATGAACCAACTTGAACAGCAATTGGGCCGTATGCCGGACGACCCGGAAATGGCAAAGGCAATGAAAATTTCGATTGCCGAGTATCATGAGTTGCTTGATGAAGTCCGCCCCGCGCAGTTCATCTGTCTGGATGCCGTTTGCACTTCGGACGGTGATGAGACAGGCAGCCTTTATGAAGTGGTAGCAAATCCCAATCAGGTTGGCCCCGTCGAAGAAATTTCTCACGCGGAATTGAAGCGGGTGGTTTTTGAGAGGCTCAAGGACTTGCCGGAAATCCAACGCAAAGTGCTGGCATTATATTATGGCGAAGATATGCACCTTCGCGAAATTGCCGAGGTCTTCGGCCTGACCGAATCCCGCATCTGTCAGATTCATTCGCAGGCGATTCTTTCCATCCGTTCCTATCTGCAAAGATTTGAGAGCGGACTGGCCAACCGAGACAAATCGTCCCAACGCTCATGATTATTCTAATTGGTTTTCTCGTCGTGGTGTTTTCGGTTTTTGGCGGCTTCGTAATGGGTGGCGGCCATCTGTTCTGGCTGATGCATCCCAACGAGGTGGTTATTATCGGCGGCGGGGCGTTGGGTGCAATGATCATCATGTCGCCGCGCAAGGTGCTCGTGGATCTCGTTCACGGAACCATGTTGTCACTCAAAGGCACACCTCACAGCCGCGCCGCCTACGAAGAACTGCTCAAGGTGCTTTACGAACTTTTTTTGTTGGGCCGACGCAACGGCATGATTGCGCTGGAAGAACATGTCTTCGATCCAAAAAACAGCCCCGTTTTCAACAAATATCCGCTCTTTGCAGCCAACACCAATTCGGTTGAGTTTCTGTGCAGCAGCTTGCGCCCGATTATTGACGGCAAAATCAAACCCGACCAGTTGCGGCTCCTTCTGGACGCAGAAATCGAGCGGAAGGAAATAGACCATCTGGCCCCGATCAATGTTTTGACAAAAATCGGCGACTCCATGCCAGGATTTGGCATCGTGGCCGCGGTGCTGGGCATTGTGGTTACGATGGCTTCCATCAACGGCCCCATCGAACAAATCGGGCAGCATGTGGCCGCCGCGCTGGTGGGCACATTTCTGGGTATTTTGCTCGCTTACGGATTCGTGAATCCGCTTGCAATGAATCTGGATTTCATCGGAGCTGCTGATTTGGATTTCACTCGATGCATCGCCGCCTGCGTGATTGGTTTTGCCAGCGGTATGGCTCCCATCACTGCCGTCGAATTGGGACGGCGCGGATTGAGCAGCGAACTGCGCCCAACTTCGGATGAATTGGAAGAAATGCTCAAATCACTCAAGAGCACAGGCGCCAAAACCTAGCCATGCGCAAACGCGAACAACATCACGGCGGTGCCTGGAAAACTGCTTACGCGGACTTCGTGACCGCCATGATGGCACTTTTCCTTCTACTCTGGCTCACCGCGCAGGACAAGAAAATCAAGGAGGCCGTGGAACGCGCATTCCGCAATCCTTTCTCCGCCGTCAACAAGGAATCCACCGGCATCATTCCAAGCAAGGACACATCGCAGCAGAACAAGCAAAAAGGCAACTTCGATTCCGTAACTGCCGTTGAAATGCAGATGCTGCGGAAAATCACGGAGGATTTGTCCAAGATGCTGGAACAAAGCCAGGAACTGGAGCAAAGCGTACAAATTGCGCTCACGCCGGACGGAGTAAGGATCAACATTTTTGACCATTCGCAAAAACCGGTGTTTGAACCGGGCACGGACAAGTTCACTACCTATGGGGACTGGGTTTTTTCCACGCTAGCCTGGGAAATTGCCCGCTATCAAAACTTCCATATTGAATTGGAGGGACACACCGAAACGCGGCTAGATGCCGACCCGGAAAATCTGAATAAATGGGATCTTTCCACAGAACGAGCCAACGCCGCCCGCCGAAAACTGATACAAAGCGGAGTGGAATCACAACAAGTGTTCAAGGTTTCCGGTTTCGCGGACACACAACCGATGCCGGGACTTGACCCGTCCTTGGAATCCAACCGACGTGTGACCGTTCTATTGAAAGTTGAAAGCGTAGACCAGTCAGCGTCCGACACTTCAGACCAAAACCCGCCATGAACGAGCCATTTGTGCCATTAAGCAATGCCACCGTTTCTGGTCGGAACCGGTCGAATCTTCATGTCACCATCGTCAATCAAAATGAAATGCTACAGGCATTTCATCCACTGGCTCGCACCGGCAAATCGAGCGCAAGCGGCCAATGCCTGCCACGCGTGACTTTGCAACGCGATGGCGATCGCGTGTCATCCATCCGAATCCAGTGCAGTTGCGGACAGGTCGTTGAACTCACGTGTGCTTATGAATCTTCACCAGTGGGGAAAATTTTGAATTTATGAAATTTCCATCACACGCATTTTTATCCCTGAAGATGATTTCTTCTGCGAACGGGGCAAAAAAATGCACCCGGCAATTTTTGCAAAGCTGCCGGAAAATTTTTCCATGCAGAATCATTGGGAACGTACAATTATCCATCAAAGCCAGCCTTTTTGAGCGATGGCACAACCGCTGCTTATCAATCCAGCACATGAACGTAAGTCTGTACCAAGCCGCTGCCGCCATGAACGCCCAATCACGCTGGCAGGAGATGATTACCCAGAATCTCTCAGCCGGAACCACGCCCGGTTTCCGCAGGCAAGACGTTTCGTTTGCAGATGTTGCCGCAGCTTCTCCGCTGGACGGTAATGGAAACACTTCAGCAAATTTTATGATTCCGGTAGCCGTGGCCTCCACCAGCTTTCAGCAGGGGCAACTTCGCCCCACCGGCGGTGCATTGGACTTCGCCGTCGAAGGCTCCGGATTCTTCACGGTGCAACTGCCCAATGGCGACCGTGCCTATACCCGTGACGGTGAATTTCAGCTCAATGCCAAAAGCCAGCTCGTTACCAAGGAAGGCTATCCCGTGCTGGGCAATGGCGGTCCGGTACAATTTAATCCGGGAAATCCAGCAGCCATCAGCATTTCACCCACTGGCCAAATCAGCCAAGGCGGGGACATCAAAGGTCACTTGCAGGTCGTGACATTCTCAAATCCTAGCCAGTTAACCCCCACAGACTATGGCTATCTGATCGCCGACCAGCCTAATATGAATGCTACAGCAGTTACCGCTGACACGGCGGTTCGCCAGGGATTTCTCGAAGCCCCAAATAGTTCGCCGACAGGTGAAATGAGCGGATTGATCGACAGCATGCGGATTTTTGAAGCCAACCAGAAAGTGCTCCAGATGCAGAATGACCGCATGGGGCAGACCATCACCTCATTGGGCGGCACTTCATAGAAACCAATAATAAATAAAACATATGCTCCGCGCACTTTACTCCGCCGCCGCAGGGATGGAATCCCAGCAGATGAATCTGGACGTCATCTCCAACAACCTGGCAAACGTCAACACCACTGGCTTTAAGAAAAGCAAGGTTGAATTCCAGGAACTGCTTTATCAGACGACTCGCGCCCCTGGTGCCGACCTCGGCTCCGGCAACATGGTGCCAACAGGAATCCAAGTTGGTCAGGGTTCACGACCCGTCGCCACCGCGCGCATCTTCACCAACGGCGATCTTACCCAGACCGGCGAACAACTCGACGTGGCCGTGCAAGGCAATGGATTTTTTGAAGTGCAAATGCCCGATGGTTCGAATGCCTACACTCGCGATGGCGCTTTTAAATCGGACGCCAATGGGCGGATCGTGACAAGCGATGGGTTGCCAGTTATCGGTGGTTTTCAGCCCGTACCCGCAGGTACAACCAACATCACCATTGGCTCCAATGGCAATGTGACTTATACCGGTGCCACCGGGACGACTTCATTTCAAGTCCAGCTCGTCAACTTCAACAACCCTGCCGGACTCGAAAGCGAAGGCAGCAATCTTTACAAGGAAACTGCCGCTTCTGGCACGCCGGAACTTGGAACACCCGGCTCGAACGGCTTCGGCACCTTAAATCAAGGCTATCTCGAACTTTCCAATGTCAGCGTTGTGGAGGAAATGGTCAATCTCATTCAGGCCCAGCGCGCTTATGAAGTCAATTCAAAGGCCGTACAGGCTTGTGATGAAATGATGCAGCAAAGCAACAACTTGATACGTTGATGAAAACTATAATTCTATCTTTGCTGGTCGCAGTATTCGGAGGATTTGTTTTTCCGGTTTTTGGAGACGAGCTTTCCATAAATTCAACTTCCTTTGCTGGTACGAACGCTGTTTTGGATGAAGCCGGAATCACCAGGTTGTTGACCAGTGCGCTGCAACAGCAATTCGTCGGCGCAGACGGCGGCGACTTGGATTTGCGGCTGACGCGCCCATGGGTTTCGCTCAATGCGCAGCCGGGACAATTGACTTTGAAAATCCTCGACATGCCGAACAATGGGGTCGCTTCTTCGTTCATCGTCCGTTTTGAAATTTTCACCGCCGACGGCAGCACTCTTGGTAACTGGCAATATTCCGTTCAGGCGCATCTCTGGCGCGAAATCTGGGTTGCTCGCTCCATGCTCAAACCCGGAGAAATGGTGGCGGAAGCAGACATCGCACGAGAACACCGCGACGTGCTTGCGCTTCACAGTCCGCTGGCCGAGTTTGCCGACGGCGACACAACGCTTGAAGTGGCCGAATCGGTTCCTGCGGGATCTCCCCTGCTCTCCTATTCGGTGAGATTACATCCGGTGATTCGTCGCGGTCAAATGGCGGACGCTCTCATTCAAGACGGCGCGTTGAATGTAATGATGAAAGTCCAGGCGTTGGAAGATGGCACGCCCGGACAATTCATTCGTCTGCGCAATTTACAATCCGAACACGATTTCTCAGGCAAAGTTATCGATGGAAAAACCGTCCTCATCCCGCTCTAAAATGAAAACTCCTTGCCCGATTTTAAAAATAAATTTCTGGCGGTCACACCTATTGGCCGTCATCTTTTTTTCCACCGCCATGCTGCCGGTCGCCGTGTTGCCGCAGTCACTCTGGCTTGCTGATGCTTCACAGTCCATGTTTGCAGACAAGCGCGCCGCAGGTGTCGGCGACATCATCACCATCATTGTGTCGGAAAGCAGCACCGCCAGCAAAAATAACTCCACCGTCACGGAGAAAAAGTCCAGCGAGGCTGCGACCATCACTTCATTTCTTTTTCCGGGTTTTCTGGCGCATAAGGCTGCGATGCCAGCCGTGAACTATAGTTCCGACCTCGCACACAACGGCAGCGGCAGCATAAGTGACTCGGAAGCTGTGGTGGCCAAGATCGCTGTTCGCATCGTGGATGTATTGCCCAATGGAAATTTCGTCGTCGAGGGCAAACGCGAGACCGCTTTTAGCGGCGAAAACCAGACAATCGTGCTGCACGGCGTCGTACGCTCCGCCGATGTGGCCTCGGACGATACGGTCCAGAGCTACAATGTTGCCGACGCCACAATTCAGATCATCGGCAAAGGCACCGTCACCGACAGCCAGAACAAGGGGTGGTTCACCCGCGTATGGGACAAACTTAATCCATTCTGATCATGCCACTCGTGCCAAGAATATTGCGGCCTAAAGTTCGACGCGCTTGTCGCCAGTCGAAATTACCAATCCGGCATTGCCGTCCGGCAAAACTGGTTGGTTCGATCATTTTTTTAATTTTAGTGCTTCCGGGAATTTACTTCACTAGCGCTTCCGGCGTCCGCATCGGCGATCTGGTGATGGTTTCGGGAGACCGCGACAATCAAATCGTCGGATATGGACTAGTTGCCGGTCTGGCGGGTGACGGCGATCAAAATCCAATTTACACGCAGCAGACCATGGCAAACATGCTCCAGCGTTATGGCATCGATATTCCCTCCGCCTCGCTGTCGGCGCTATCAGCCAAGAACATAGCCGTCGTCATGGTCACGGCAGACATACCGGCGTTCATCAAAACCGGCCAAAGGCTCGATGTTCAGGTGGCTTCGATGGGCGACGCCAAATCACTCCAAGGCGGCGTGCTGCTCCAAACGCCTCTGCTTGGAGCGGACAACAAAGTCTATGCCGTCGCCCAAGGGCCGGTCTCCGTGGGCGGATTCACCGCCGGCACCGGAGGCGGTGGCGGAGCGACGGTCACAAAAAATCATCCCACGACAGCAACCATAATTGGCGGCGCGCTGATTGAACGCGAAATTCCCACGACGATTGTCTACGATGACAGTGTGGAATTGCTTTTGCGCGAACCGGACTTCACCTCCGCATCGCGCGTCGCAGCAGCCGTCAATTTAATGTTCACCAACAGCGCCCATGCGGTGGATTCCACTGAAGTGCGGGTGCAAATGCCTGCGGATGCGGCTTTGTCGCCGGTGGATTTCATCGCGCAACTGGAAGATGTTGAAGTTATACCGGCCACTCCTGCACGCGTCATAATCAACGAGCGCACCGGCACCATCGTCGCCACCGCTGGCATACAGATTTCAAGCTGCGCCATTGCGCAGGGTAACATCACAATTAATGTTGCTTCGACACTTGATGTATCCCAGCCCAATCCGTTCAGTAAAACCGGCCAGACCGCAATAACACCGCGCACCACCACCGAGGTCATGGAAAATAAATCCGCCGTCGTCACACTCCCGGAATTGCCCACCGTGGAAAAGGTCGCAGCGGCCCTGAACACACTGGGTGCGACGCCACGCGACATCATGGCAATTTTCCAGGCAATGAAACAGGCCGGCGCATTGCAAGCCGAGTTGATAATCAAGTGACATGAATGCCGCCCCAATCCAGAGCAAGGTCTCGGCCGCCGACATTCCGTTGGATATGATCGCGAACAACCGCAGCTTGACCCAACCGCAGAAGGTAGCCGAAGTTTCGCGGCAGTTTGAAGCGCTGATGCTGCGTCAGATTTTACAGGAAACCCAGAAAACGGTTATTCCGTCCACTTTCGCAGACACTTCCACCACATCTGACATTTATCACGACATGGTCATTAACAAAATCGCGGACAGCATTTCAAAATCAGGCTCTTTGGGGCTGGCGAAAACGCTTGAGAGACAACTCGGCCATCAGCTTTCTTCGACTCCACCCGCCAAAACAGGATATGCAGCGGCCACTTCGCCCGCCGCTTTTACAGAAACGGAAACGACCCAGCCTAACCATTTGACCACCACCGAACCATTTCAAAACATTGCAACTCACCATCCATGAAAGACCTATTGAACAACCTCGTTGACTCGCTCCGGGAAGAATTAAAGGAATACGGCGAAATGCTCACCCTGCTCGACCAGCAGCAGGAAATGGTCATGCGCCGCCAGACGCAGGACCTGCTCCAGTGCGTGCAGACCATTAACGCACAGGTGGAAACCATCTCCGTTGCGCGTCTGGAACGCGAACAACGGCAGCGGAATCTGGCGTGGATGTTTGGCCTGGCCGAGGATGCTCCGTTCGCGAGCCTCGTACCGCATCTGCCGGACGAATACAAACCGCTCGTCCAGGCGCTTTTTCAGGAAAACAACGAACTGCTCAAACGCATCCAACGCCGCGCGCGACAAAACCATCTGTTGTTAAGCCGCATCGTTGAATTGATGCAACGACTGTTCGATCCATTTTTCCCCGGCACACGGACAACAACCTATGACGTCACGGGCGTTCTGTCAGGCACCGGCCTTCCGCAACATTCCCTTTACGAAGCCGTTGGATAAATACCATGCTCGGACTTTTCAACACGTTGAATCTCGGAGCCCGCTCGATGATGGCGGAGGAGTTGAGCTTGGAAGTTACAGGCCAAAATCTCGCGAATGCGAATAATCCTGCCTATACCCGGCAAACGGTTCAGCTTCAAACGAGCACTCCCACGCCCACCAATCTCGGCCTCCAGGGCACCGGTGTTGACGCATCTTCCATTCAGCAGGTCAGCGACCCGTTGCTTAACAGCCAGATTCAGTCCGAGGCAAGCGTAGGCGGCTATTGGAATTCGCAGCAGACCGCGCTGGAAAACGCCCAGACACAATTGGGTGAGTTTCTCAATTTGAGTGCGTCGGGCACGGGCAGCACAACAACCAGCACGACAAGCTCACCCGATTTATCCGACCAGTTGAACAACTTGTTCAATGCCTTTCAAAGCGTGGCGACCAGCCCCACCGACCCGACGGCGCGTCAATCGCTCGTCAACTCGGCGCAGTCGCTCGCGTCCAGTTTCAACCAGGCTTCTCAAAATCTAAATACGTTGAATGGCGAGCTTAACACATCGGTCGGCAATGACGTCACCTCTGCCAATCAGCTTCTCTCCGACATTGCCATCCTCAACGGCCAGATTGCCAAGGCCACGGCATCCGGTGGCACGGCCAATGACATGGTGGACTCTCGCGAACAGGATTTGGAAAATCTCGCGAAATTGGCAAACACTCAAACGACCACAAATTCTGACGGAACCATCAGCGTCAGCATTGGCGGGCAGCAACTGGTTTCCGGCAGCAAGCTCTCTGACACGCTGGCAACTTATGATCCGGGCAACGGCCAGTTGCAGGTCCAAACCGCCATTTCGGCGACGCCGCTCACGCTTTCTGGTGGTTCCATCCAGGGAACGATTGACGCACGCGACGGCGCGCTGGGAACCCTGCGCAACAATTTGAATACGATGGCCTCGACGCTCATCACGCAGGTCAACTCCATTTACAAAAATGGATACGATCTCAACGGCAACACCGGCGCAGGCTTTTTCACCGGCACCGGGTCCAGCAATATTGGCGTGAATTCCGCTTTGCTCACCGATCCTTCGCAGGTTCAGGCCGCAGGCGTTGCCAATGCCACCGGAGACAACTCGGTCGCGCTGGCGCTGGCGCAGCTGGGAAGCCAGTCCATAAGCGCGCTCAACAATCAGACCTTCAGCAGCGCCTGCTCTCTGGACGTTGAGAATTTTGGCAATGCTCTGTCCAATGCAAACGATCAGGTGAACAATTATAATTCCGTCAACACCATGTTGTTGAACCAGCGCGACTCTGTCAGCGGCGTTTCGTTGGAACAGGAAATGGCGAATTTAATCACCTTCCAAAAGGCCTACGAAACCTCGGCGCAAATCATCACCACCGTCAACGAAATGTTGACGACGGTGGTGAATATGAAGACCAGTTGATTTTGATAAACTTTCAAACCTAACAAATTATGCGCATAGCCGGCACCTCATATATGGATTCAATGGTCAACACATTGAATCTCATGTCCGCGAAGGAATACCAGCTTCAGAACCAGGCTTCGACCGGTCAGACCATTTCAGCTCCGGAAGATAATCCGGCGGGCATGGCGCAGGCGCTGAATTTGCAAGCCCAAAACAGCGCCGTTACTCAATACTCACAAAACATTTCCACACTGCAAACCAATGCAACCGTCGCTGGCAATGCCCTGACCTCGCTTCAAACCATTACGGAAAAAGCCAGTGAAATCGCCACCTCTGCGGACGGCACCAGCACGCCGGCGCAGCTACAGGCGGACGCCACCCAAGTCACCCAGTTGATCCAAGAAGCCGCACAGTTAATGAACACCCAGAATGGGAGCCAGTATGTTTTTAGCGGCACAAACTCCAGTCAGGCACCGTTTACGGTAAGCACCGATGCCAATGGCAACGTCACTGCCGTCACATATCAGGGCAACACCAGCGTTTCGCAGAGTGAAATCGCGGACAACACTTCCCTGGCTGTAAATGTGCCCGGCCAAAACAACAGCGGTTCCGGCGCGCGTGGAGTGGTAAGCGACAGCCGCTATGGCGCGGATTTGTTCAACCATTTGATTTCACTGCAAAACAATCTGCAATCGGGAAACACGAGCGCCATCACCTCGACCGACGCGCCGAATTTGAGCAAGGACGACGACAACATGATCTGGCAGGTTGCCAACAATGGCGCTACGCAGTCGCGGTTGCAGGCGGCTGCTTCATTTGCCACCACGCAACAAACCGGTTTGCAGCAGAGCCTTTCAAATGTTGCCGGTGCGGATTTGGCGCAGACACTGACGCAGTTAAGCCAGGCGCAAAATGCCTACCAAATCGCTCTCCAGACCAGTTCGCAAATCTTGCAGCTTCAGCAATCTGTATTGAATTCACTGCCTTAAACCTATGCCGCTCCTCCACAACCATTTTCTTAGGCTGCAAATGGCAATTTTAGCCGGGTGTGGGTCAAAATTGCCGGGTAACCTTGCCAAGAATTATAATTTCGTACTAATGATCTGTTCAATCAGGCTGTTTTTCTTTGGATTTAAAGCTAATAAACCATCAAACGACTCCGAATGGCTCGATGGCACAGTCGTTGCTAAACAAAATTTACCATGAATAGTGCAAACGTTATAGAAATAGAGGAACCGGAAACGACCGAGACCGCCGCTTGCTGCGAAGTGCGGATGCCAGCGGGGTTGCTTGGATTTGAGCATATCAAAAATTTCCTGCTCATAGCCAAACCTGCCGAAGCGCCTTTCCGCTGGCTACAAGTAAAAAACAACCCGTCGCTGGCGTTCATTGTCATCGAACCGCTCTATTTTGCGCCGGACTACCGGCCGGACATTCCCCAGGCGGACGTGGATTTTCTTGGACTAACTTCGCCGAACGACGCAGTGGTTTATAATATCGTAACGCTGCGCGGTCCTCGCAATGCCTCTGTGAATTTGAAGGGCCCGGTCATTATCAACCGGAACACCGGCGTGGCCAAGCAGGTCGTCATTGCCAACGCTGTCGAATACTCCGTTCAACATCCGTTGCCGGTCAACGGGGCCGTCTAATCACCCGATCATGCTCATCCTCTCGCGCAAATCCGGCGAAAGCATTGTGATTGACGGACGCATTCACGTGAAGATCGTGCGCGTGGAGGGCGAGGTCGTGAAAATCGGCATCGAAGCGCCGGCGGAAGTGCCGGTGCATCGCCGGGAAGTTTACGAAGAAATTCAATGCAGCAACGAGCAGGCGCTTACCCGGCAAAATGTGGCGTTGCCAAAATTGCCTCAATCAACGCCCGCAAAACCGGGAATTACAATTTCAAAAGGTTTATGACAGTCGAAGAAAAATTTTGCGGCCGCAAAACCGGCCGGACAACAGATTCTGATGCAATCTGGCATGCAACCGATGGCGTGACTGACCACGCGCCACGAGTCGTGTCGGACCTGTGTCAGTAAATGGTCAGCGAATTTCGTCCGTCCTTAGGACGGGACCGCTGGCTCCTTCCTCGGGCGGGCCGATGATAAATCGGTCCGCCCGTAAAGAAGAAACAAACAAAGAAATTTATGAGCGCCGCCAACCTTCTCAAACGGGAAAAATTTATGAATTCACCAGATTCCGGAGACAGTTCGGTTGTTCCAGCCGCTCTTTGGGAACACTCTTTGCTCTTAAAATCTGACAAAACTGCTCTTCCGGATTTATTCGAAACCGACGCATTGTGGGCGGAGGCAAATTATGAAGCCATTGTCAGCCATTTTGAATCACGATTGCACGCGGCGAAAGGTTCTGTTTTTCACTTTGGTGCCGGTCGTGGTGAAATGATGGAAACCTTGCGCCAGCATGGCTTTGATGTCATGGGATGTGAGGCATCGACTCATCGAGCGCAACTGGCCCGCAAGACTTACAATTTTGACACGCACACTTTGCATTGTTGCAACGCGGAAGCCTTTTTGCGATGGACGAAACGCATTGGGCAGAAAGCCCAGGCCATCTTTTTCCTTCATGAGCTGGAACACTGCCTTGAATTGCATGCACTCCTCGGCCGGATGGGGGAAGTTCTAAACGAAAAAGGTTTGCTCATTGCCCTGCTGCCGCTGCCGTATCTGAATCATTCCAGCCACGCACACCTGAGTTTTTTGAACGAGCTGGCCATCGGCTGTGCGTCCTGCGACGATCATTTTGAGGTTGTGGATGTTGATCTTGATTTTGAAAACCGGTTCATGGCGTTTGTGCTCAAAAAGTCGGCGGGATTCCCGCGCGATCCCGCGCTGCCAACCGCCGGTTTTGGTTCCGGCGAAACTTTTTATCATGAATCTCACTCGAATTCGCAGAGCTCTCCACGGTCATTAAAAAATGCAGATTGATTGAATGAAAATCAGTCCATATCTCTACTCGCTGACTTTATTTGGCGAAATCATTCTTCCGACACTGGCACTGGCTGGCGCGCGCCAGATAGTTGAGATTGGCTCGGAATACGGCGGCTTTACCCGGGAACTCCACGACTTTGCAAGCCAGGCAGCCGGCAAGCTAATTAGTATTGATCCCGCGCCGAAACCTGACGCATTCGAATTCATCGCTGCCAATCGGGACAATCCCCATTTCCAGTTTATTCAGGATGCCAGCATCAGCGCCCTGCCGGCACTGTCCAGCGCCGACGCCTATGTCATTGACGGCGACCATAATTATTTCACGGTGCGCGCAGAACTGGATTTAATCGCTGCGAATCGCGGGGACAAACCGCTGCTGGTGTTTGAACATGATGTCTGCTGGCCGTGCGGCCGACGCGACATGTATTACAATCCAGACGCGATCCCATTGCCATTTCGTCAACCTTACTCATGTGAAAATGGCCTCACCCTTGACAATTCCGGGATGATTAATGGAGGCCTGCGTGGCGGCGGCATATGTTTCGCCTTGCGCGAAGGCGGTCCCGCCAACGGCGTTCAAACGGCCATCGAGGATTTTCTTGCGCAACGTTCCGATCTTAGTTTCGAAATCATCCCCGCTGTATTGGGTCTTGGCATTATTTACAGCCGCACGGCTCCTTGGGCCGACCGGCTGACGGAGCTGCTGCGTCCTTTCACTTCCAGTCCGCTTTTGGAAATGCTTGAGCGCAACCGCCTGGAACTCTACCTGAAAGTTATTGAACTGCAGGATCGACTTCAGTCCACGCCAAAACCAAACCCGGTGGTGAAAAGTCCCGCTATTTTCAATCGACCCACCATCCAAATCCGAAAAGTATGACGACCGACGATAAAATTTGCACTTTGGACCAGATGTCATCGTGGCAGCGCGACGAGTCGCTGTGCCGGGCCGCCAAATTAATTGAGTTGAGCGCCGGTCGCGTGCGCGCCGTTTCCTTCGATTTTTTTGACACACTTGTCTGGCGGCTGGTCGCAAAACCCGTTGATGCCTTTCGTGAAGTGGGCCGCCGCCTGCGGCAAAAGGGGATGCTGCGTTCAACGATTTCAGCCGATGATTTTGAAACATTGCGACGTCTCGCAGAATACAAAACCCGTGAACGTCAGGCGCTCAAGGATGCGACCTTGGAAGATATTCACATCCGCGACATCTACCAGCAGATGGATTCGATCGTCACAGACCCGGCTGCAGGAGTTGAAATCGAACACGGTGTGGAATGCGATCTTTGCATGTTGAATCCGGTCATGGCCGGCTTCATCCATTATCTTCGTCAACGCGGCTTGCGGGTCCTAATTGTATCCGACATTTATTTTTCAGCCGACCATCTGCGTCGGATCCTGCAAGCCAATCAATTCGACCCGGCAATTTTCGATGCAATCCTGACCTCTTGCGACGCCGACCTGTGCAAGGGCACGGGCAACCTTTTCCGGCATGCACTGAAGACGCTGAAGCTTGAAGCCGATCAAATGCTTCACATCGGTGACAATCCCGCGCCTGACGTGGTCGGTGCCCGCAAAGCCGGCGTGCGAGGATGCCATTACCAGCAGGCCACCCAGGAGATCAACACGATCCTTGAGCGCGAAAAATTTCTGCTCGGCGGGCAAAATACCGTCTTCAACGCAAATTCATTGCGCATGCTGGCGGCGCGAGCTTTCCCGGAAGTCTCGGACGAGGGAAGTTTTGGACGCATGGGCGCCCTACTGCTCGGTCCGGTTCTGACCCGCTTTGCCACCTGGGCATGCGACCAGTATCAAGCCAGCGGCGTGCGGAAGGTCGGAGCATTTATGCGCGAGGGTGAATTGTTTGCACAAATTCTCCAACGCGAGGCGGACGTGCGCGGTTTGGACCTTGAAATAAAACCGCTCTACATCAACCGCAAGGCCACGGCCCTGGCGGCACTGGGTGGATTGACGGCGGACGGCGTGATTGACTGGCTCGTGCGTCGCTCCACCCTGCCGGTCAAAACCATCCTCGCCCATTTCGGTATATCGCCTGAGAGCGCACGGTATCTGCCATTTTCGCTCGAGGAAAAAACCGATTCCCGGGAACGGGTTCTCCATCTGGCCAAATTCCTCTTTTCCCCGGAGATCGCCGGCCGCATCGAGGCCAAGAGCGCCGAAGAACGCCGAAAGGTTCTCGACTACCTCCGCCCATGGCTTGAATCGGGCGATTCCATCGGGCTGTGCGACATCGGTTACAACGCCTCCGCTCAGGCGCAGTTGAAGCGCATCTTCGATTTGGAATCAAACCGGACCCACATGGTTGGGTGTTATCTGGTCACGGGCGAAGGTTCCGCGGCGCGAATTCTTGAATCGCTGGATGTGCGGCATTATCTCGGCTCATTCGGTCGGCCGGAACATCTTTACCATGCCTTCCTGCGTTCGCCTGCCTTTGTCGAACAATCGTTCGTCGCACCCGTCGGCACCACGCTCGGCTACACCCGTCAGCCGGACGGCACAGTCACGCCTGTATTGGATGAGGTTCGTTTCGACGAGGCAACCATACGACGCCAACACCGGTTTAAGGAGGGCGTGGCATTGTTCCAAAATCTTTGGCACTCGTTCCGCGCCACCAAACCGGGACTGCTCGACGGCACGACGGAATTGTCGCAGCGCATTCTGGCGGATGTGGATTGCGGCTTCACCCCCATCCTTGGCCGGGCCGCCGCTTTTCCAACGCAATCTGAACTGGCGATTTTTGGGGCATTGCCGCTGGATGATTATTACTTCGCCGACTCCTTCAAGCCGATGTGCGGGGCCAGCGACCGCGAGAAGCTCCGCAAACAGGGCTTCGCGCGCATTCTCGGCGAAGCCGGCATTCACTGGCCGCAGGGCGTTTTTCAGATGGAAAACCCGCGCGCCGCTTCCGAATTCTTTTCGTGCGGCAAGGCAATGTTGTTGTGCAATTCAAGCGCCGACAAAGATGGCCCGCAGCCGGAATTGGCGATCGTGGTGCCACCCCAGCGCGATGCCGGTTCGCTGCGCAAATGCTTGAACCAGTTGAAACCGGTCTCCAACCGCAACCTAAATTGTGAAATCTTTCTGCTGGCGGCGAAGGATGACAAGAATACGATGGCCGTTGCACAGGATTTCGCCCATGAAATCAAGCGTCTCCACGTAATGGAACGCCAGCCACAGCAGACCTGGAACGAGCAGTTGAATTTGACCGTGGACAATTCTCCCGCCCCGTTTGTCATGTTCTTTGACGGCAACACGCCGCTGTCATCTGGCTGGGACGTGGCGATGCTGAACATCATCCGTTCGTCAACCGATGTGTCCACCGTGTTTCCGTCGCCGCGCCATCTGGAGGAAAAACTGAAAACGCCGGCGCGCGAAAACATCCTGGAACCAATTCCTCAGAGCTTCCTCGTCCGGCGGTCCGCCTTCATCGAAGGACTGGGCTTGCATCAAAAGCTCAATCCGGCTGCCGCCACATGGAACCTCCTGTTCCAAATGCAGGACCTGGGTTGGAAGACTGCTTTCTGCCGCGAAGCCTTGACCGAGACAAATGCCGCAACAGCCGGCCGGCTCCCGGCGGCGGATGCCAAATTCCTGAAGCAGTGCTGGCCGGATTATGTCGAACGGGCCGCCTCAATTTTACAGGCGGGTTCCACCGATGCCACGTCCTTGAAAATTGGCGGCACAGTTGTGGATTGGATCGGATCGTTCCTCGACCATGGCAGCCTGTCGCACGTCAATCGTGAATTTACCAACGTGCTTCAATTTTCAGCCGAAATCTGTTTAAAGCGAATTTCAAACGGAGCATCAGCGTCGCCTGATTTCAAGCATCTGGCCGGTGAAATCTCTGCAGTCGCTTCAAAGGATGCCGCCGTCACCATCCGCCACGCCTGGCCACCGGATTGGAAGCGCCCGCAAACCGGAAAGCTTGTCGTTATTCAGCCTTGGGAATTCGGATCGCTGCCGGAACAATGGGTGGAGAATTCTGCCAATGTTGATGAATTTTGGGTGCCGTCCGAATACGTCCGCCGTGTCTATGTCGAGTCCGGTGTGCCGGCCAACAAGGTGGTGATCGTGCCCAATGGCGTGGACCTGAAAAAAATTCATCCGCAGGTCGCGCCGATGAAACTGGCCACGCAAAAGAAATTCAAATTTCTCTTTGTCGGCGGAACAATCTTCCGCAAAGGACCGGATCTGCTGCTCAAAGCTTATCTGGAAAACTTCACGGTGGCGGACGACGTCTGCCTCGTCATCAAGGATTTCGGCGGCAAGACGGTTTATACCGGACAAACCTTCGAATCGCAGATCCGCGCCGCGCAATTGCAGACGAATGCGCCGGAAATCCTATATCTAAACCAGGAGCTTCCACCGGATGCCCTGCCCGGTCTTTACACGGCGTGTGACTGCCTGGTGCTGCCTTATCGTGGTGAAGGATTTGGTTTGCCCGCGCTCGAAGCCATGGCCGCCGGTTTGCCCGTCATTGTCACCGATGGTGGCGCGGCGGACGATTTTGTCCGCGACAATTTTGCGTGGCGCATTCCTGCCGAGCGGCGGATTTTTGGACACAAAATCAGCGGCATGAAGCTGGCCGGTGCGGGCTGGTTGCTGGAACCGGATGTTGCAGCGCTTGGCCGGTTCTTGCGCGAGGCTTTTGCCAAACCCAATAAAACCCACCAACGCGGACAACTTGCCGCTCAACATGCAAAACAATTTTGTTCCTGGCAAAATTCCGCCCCAATCATGACACAGCGCATCCATGAACTCGCCGGTGCTGGCATGAGTGCCGGCCAGCTTGCACAGCAGCAAGTGTCTTCCACAAAAACCAGCAAGGTCACAAAGGGTAAAATCACCCTGCCGCCATGCGCCCTGGTCGGCCATCTGGCCGAGGCCCTGGAACTGGTCCGCCAGAAAAAATTCCGGGCTGCATGGGAAGCCGCACTGTCTGCATTAGCCAGTCGGCCTTTCCATCCGGAAGCCTTCTTGTTGCTTGCAGAAATTGCGCAATCCATTGGCGACGGCCAGTCCGCCAAACTTTGTGCCGACCACGCCCGCAGCATCGCCCCGGGCTGGAAACCGGCAAGAAAATTCTTGAACCAGCGCCTCAAAGGCGGCGCCAGACCGGAGTGGCTCAAACTGCCGGAGTCCCTCAGCTCTCAACCCTCAACCCTCAACTTGTCAGTCTGCTTGATTGTTAAAAACGAGGAGAAATTTCTCGGCCAATGTTTGAAATCCGTCCGCGAGATTGCATCGCAAATTGTGGTTGTGGACACAGGCTCGACGGACCGCACGGTGGAAATTGCAAAGGAATTTGGCGCTAAAATCCACGTCTTTTCCTGGTGCGACGATTTCAGTGCCGCCCGCAACGCGGCCTTGGAACATGCCGCCGGCGATTGGGTGCTGGTGCTGGATGCGGACGAGGAATTATCCGCCGATGGCCGTGATAAATTAAAACTGGCCATGAACAATCTGGCTGTCATGGCGTGGCGTCTCCCGATCGTGGACGTGGGCCGCGAGGCCGATGGTTGCTCCTATGTGCCGCGATTTTTCCGCAACGCGCCGGGTTTGTTTTACGTCGGGCGCGTCCACGAACAGGTTTTCAGCAGCATTGAAGTCCGACGTAGCGAATGGGGATTGGAGAACCGCATTGGCGACGCAACGCTCATTCACCATGGATACACGGACGAAGTGACACGTGACCGGAACAAAATCGAACGCAATCTTAATCTCCTGAAACGAGCCGTTGAGGAATTACCGGACGAACCTCACTTGCTGATGAATCTTGGCCTGGAGCTGGCCCGGTCGGGAAATGAAGCCGAGGCGTTGATGCGCTACGAGGAGGCTTTCGACACTCTCTTAACAAAACCTGCAACCGAAATCGTTCCCGAGCTGCGCGAGACATTGCTGATGCAATTTTGTGTGCGACTGACAGCGGCGAAACGGTTTGACCAAGTTGTGCGCGTTCTCACCTCGCCGCTGGCCGGAATGAATGGCGGATTGACGGCGACAATGCATTTTTCACTTGGGCTGTCGTATCTTCAACTCAGCCGGTTCTGTGAAGCTGCTGATCAGATGCGTCAATGCCTTGCGAAACGCCAACAGCGCAGCCTCGCCCCCATCAACAAGGAAATCCTTACCGCTGCGCCGTGTCATTGCCTGGCCATGGCCCTGCTCAAACTGGGTGACTCTGAAGGGGCAGAAAAAGCCTTCCAAGCCGGGTTGTCCGAAAATGGACGGTTGTCGGAACTGAAACTGGACTATGCAAAATTTCTTGCTGCGCAAAACAGGCCAATAGAGGCGCTGCAACAATTGAACGCTCTGGTGCAGGCCGACGCCCATAATGTTGTTGCGTGGCGGCTCGGTGGCGAAGTTGCGTTGAGCAAACCTGAATTTTTGGAATTTGCTCGTGACTGGACGCGCGAAGCCATCCGCCAGATGCCGGACGACGGTTGCATTGTAGCGCAACGCGCCGAGGCGCTTCTTTTGAGCCAGGAAATGCTGGCGGCACTGCCATTTTGGAATCGCACCATCAACGGCGAACGCCCCCCGCGCGCCGTTGCCGCGCAGATTCTCTGCGCAACGGCGTCTTCGCAGCCGGTTGTGGGACTTAGCGGCCGGGATGAGGAGATCGTCGTGAGCCGGGCGTTTGTGGACTGGTATCGGCGGTTGGTTTCCGTCGGAGCGCGCAACACCGTCATCGGCTTGAATTCACGCGTGGAAATTTTGCGTCCAATCCTGCCGGCGGCGGCGGGAATTCTGGATGGCGTCAATGAGGAAACCCGGAAGAACACGCTCGTCTCCGTCTCTGAATAAATTCTTTTCCGCGCCGGGGAAAATTGAGCTGTTTGGAAAAGGCCAGCGCATTGCCAAGATTTCTATATCCGACGCTGGCGACCACGCGAGTTTTCATTTTGCCGCCTTGTTCAATCAATGCCACAACTGGAGTTTGGCGCACAAACCTTGTTCGTGATTCACCACACCCGCGCCCACAAAAGTCTCGTCCACCTCTACGACGCCAGACAGCTTCGGCGAATTAGGCTTGTCACCAAAGGCAAAACGAACGTGGTGATGTGAAACAACATCCTTCCTAACCCAAACCCTCTCCCCGATGAATAGGGCTTTTCTGTTTGCCGCAATTTGGATTGTATCCGGCGGCGCTCATTTTTTAGGGGCAAAATTTCTTCCAAAAGCGCGCTTGCATTTTGAAATGACGGGGCCAGAATCGGCTCATGTCCAATCCGCTTCTCGCCATCGAGTGCCTGCGCGTGGATTTCCCCGATGTCGTGGCGGTGAATGACCTGACGCTCACGGTCGGGGCGGGCGAGGTTTGCGGGCTGATCGGCCCCAACGGCGCGGGCAAGACGACGACGATGCGCGCGATCTCCGGTTTGCAGGAATGCACGCGCGGCTCGGTCAGGGTCAACGGACACGAACCCGCCAGCGAGCCGGATGAATTGAAACGGCAGCTCGGCTTCATGCCGGATTTCTGCCCGACTTACGACCAGCTCACAGCGTCGGAATTTCTGGACCACTTCGCCCGCGCCTACGATGTGCCAAACCGCACGAAACGGATTGAAGAATGCCTTGAACTCACCTGGCTCACGGAAAAGACCAATGCGCTGTGCGAGGAATTGTCGCGTGGAATGAAACAGCGGCTAGTGCTCGCCAAAACCCTTTTGCCCGACCCGAAAGTCCTGCTGCTGGATGAACCCGCCAGCGGACTCGACCCGCTGGGCCGGATTGAACTGCGCAAGATTCTGCTCCAGTTGCGCGAGGCGGGGAAGGCCGTTTTGATTTCGTCGCACATTCTCACGGAGCTTTCCGGCTTCTGCAACACGGCGGCCATCATGGAACGCGGCAGGCTTGTCACGTTTGGGACGATCGCCGAACTCGGGCAGAAAATGGGCCGGCGCCAGATGTCCGTCAAATGGCGAGCGGACGACGGCAAGGCGCTGGAAATCTTGAAGGCCGCGAACGTCAAAAATCTTGCAGACACAAATCTCGGCGCGACGTTTAATTTCGACGGCGACACGAACGCACTGGATGAACTGCTCAAAACGCTTGTCCTCCAGGGAGTCCGCATTTCCGAATGGCGCGGCACCGGCGACGACCTGGAACAAATCTTCCTGCAATCCGGTGCAAAGGAGCTGATGTGAAACTTTTTGATAATCCAATTTTCATCACGCAGAAGCGTCTCGTGCATCGCGGCGGAGTGCTGGCGGCGGCGCTGATCGCGGGGCTGGTCGGGGCGAGCCTGCTTTCCGGCCTCATCGCCTATCTTGCCGACCCGATGAATTTTAATTCGTTCCGGTCATCGCAGGAGGCGGGCAAGATGTTTTACGGCTGGACGATTGGCGTTGAAATCCTTGTGCTGGTCATCGGCGGGTTCAGCCGGATTTCACGCGTGCTGGGGGAGGAACGCAAAGCCGGGCTTTGGGACAGCAACCGGATGACGCCGCTCAAGCCGTGCCAGCTCGTGACCGGCTACTGGCTCGGTGCACCGCTAAGGGAATTTTACATGGCGGCCATTCTCGCGGCCATCGGACTGGTCATCGTGCTGCTGGGCAGACTGCCAATCACACTCTGGCTCGGATCGCAGGTTTTAATCTTCAGCACCGCGCTGTTTTTCGGACTGCTCGGAGTTTTGGTTGGAATGACATTCCAGCGCCCGCAAGGCGGTGTCATATTTCTGGTCGCGTTCATTTTCTTCCAGTTTCCGTCGTTCGCGATGCCCAAATACATGCTGACGAATTTTCTGCTGCCAACTTACGGCATCGCCAACCTGTTCCGCGACTCCGGCGATTCGGGAAACGATTTTTCCTTGCAAGAATGGAGAGGCATGCCGGAAATTTTCGGGGTTCCAATCCCGCCGATTCTCCTCAGCATCGCCTTGCAGGCGTTTGTCGGATTCTTTCTCTGGCGGGCCGCTGTCCGCAAGACGGCGAACCCATTCCAGCCGCCGCTGTTCCGCTGGGAAACCGTCGCGCTCTTCGGCGTTCTTCTCATCGTCCAAAATGGTTTGATCTGGGGTATCTGGCGCGGGCAATTTCCGACGGCGGCCAACGGCGGAAATTTTTTTGACGGCCAATCACTGCTCCCGACCGTCCACGGCGGAACACTTCTGCTGGCAACGGTTGTCCTCGCCTTTGTCAGCCCGCAGCCCGAAAGCGTCCGCGTGAAGGCCCTGCGTTCGGGAATAAAAGACTTCTCCGCGATCTTCCCGGAGAGTTCGGTTTTGCTTGCGCTCGTGCTGACCGGTGTCGCCGCCATCGTTTTGCTTTCGCAATTTGCCTTTTCGTTCGGCAGTTCATGGGAGATTTACCTCGTCGTCATCGGCAATCTCCTGGATTTCGTTCTCATTTACTCGCTGCTGCTGGAATTTTGCCGCCTGCGGTTCCGCCGCCGCGCGCTCGGCTTCGTCGCACTGTGGCTTTTCATCCTGTGCATTTTGCCGTTCATTCTGGGGGGAGTTTTCAGCACCGGCGCCATCGCAAAACTTTCGCTGCTGGCGCCCGGCGTCATCGCGCTTGGCGATCCCGCCAACGAAAACATGAACAATCTCCTCGGCATTGTCGTCGGGCATTTCGGCATCGCCGTGGTTTTGTTCATTGGCTGGCAGCGGAAATGGAAGGAACTTCTGGCGCGCGCCGTCTGACCTCAAAATTGAATTGTCCCCCGCCCTTTTTCGCGGCAAGCTGTGCGCCTCATGCAGCAAGTCAACCTCGGCATCATCGGCGCTGGAACCGTGGGCAGCGGCGTGTTTCACGCACTCCAGCTCAACGGCAACCTCATGGCCTC
>Ga0181525_10000726_pt1 | contig 28588 bp, 24 predicted proteins | sample PEATcosm2014_Bin_48_FD_121100 | JGI IMG/M metagenome (GOLD analysis project Ga0181525, IMG submission 121100) | Peatland microbial communities from MTU Mesocosm Facility, Houghton, MI, USA - PEATcosm2014_Bin06_10_metaG | ecosystem: Environmental > Terrestrial > Soil > Wetlands > Peat | place... | reverse complement strand
GACGAGGCCGTTGTCGGTGAAAATTTCCACGACGAGCCAGCCGTGAAACGTGAACGTGCCCATCGTTTTCTTCGAGAGCATGGGCGAGATGGCGTCCATCGGGTTGGTGCAAAAATGCGGCGGGAGCGGGACGGTTTTGCCTTTCCACTGGACGACGCGGGTGCGGATTTCAGTAATTTTCATGATTTATTTTGTGGTTAAAATTTTGAGCGGTTGAATTTTCGGGATGACGAGACAAATCAAAATGAACGCGGCGATGTGCATCGAGCCGGAAATCATCAGCACCGGCTGGTAGCTGTAATGGTGGTCGCGCAGATAGCCGGCGATCTGGCCGAGCAGCACGCCGCCCATCGCGCCGCCGAATCCGACGAGACCGGCGAGCGTGCCGACTGCGCGCCGCGAAATCATGTCCGTCGGCAGAATCATCACCAGCGTGGACCACGATTGCTGGCCGAAAAACGCGAGGCTGAACAGAAAAATCACCGCCGCGAGGGAATGCAGTTGCGGCGCAATCATCACCCACGGCATCAGCGCCGCGCTGGCGCCGAGCGCGAGTTTGCGCGAGGCGTTCACGGAAAATCCGCGCGACAACAGCCAGCTCGAAAATCCGCCGCCGACCAGACAACCGGCTCCCGCCGCGGCGTAAGGAATCCAGCCGATGCTGGTCGCCGCGTTGAATTTGATTTGAAATGTTTCCATCAAAAATTTCGGGAGCCAGAATATGTAAAAATACCACGCGCCGTCGCTTAAAAATTTCGCGCCGACCACCGCCCAGACTTCGCGGTGCGAAAGCATTTCACGGAGAGAAATCAGCCGCGCCGATTCGGCGGATGGCGTTTCCTGGCCGGCGAGGATTTTTGCGCGCTCCGCCTCGGACAGCCGCGGATGCCGGTCGAGCGGCCGGTAATCGAGCGCCCACCAGATTGTCCACAGCAGGCCGAAGCCGCCGGAAACCAAAAACACCCAGCGCCATGGCGCGATGCCGAACCAGCCGGTGTAATTCATCACCAGAAAAATGATCCAGGGCGCAATCATCGCGCCGACCGCCGTGCCGGCGTTCATGATGCCCATCGCGGTGGAACGTTCGTTGACGGGAAACCATTCTGCGACGACGCGCGTGGCCGCCGGGAAACCGCCGCCTTCACCCATGCCGAGCAAAAACTGGCTCGCCATCAGCATGACCAAGGCAAACGCCATGCCGAAAACCGGCGGCATTCCGTAGTTGGCCGCCAACCCCTGGCTGGCGACGGCCAGCGACCAGAAAATCATGATCAACAAAAATCCGCGTTGCGTGCCGAGCCGGTCCAGCAGCCAGCCGCCACCCAGATACATCAATCCGTAGGCGACCAAAAAAGCGGAGTCGAACGTCGCCTTGACCTGGTCGGAAAAGGGATACTGCTCCTTGATGTGGCTCAAGGTCCACGGCAGCGTCTGCCGGTCAAAATAGCTCAAGACAATCGCCGCGCTGACGAGAAACGCCATGCGCCAGCGCAACGCGGAGCGGGCGCCGGACGGAGAGATCTGGCTTGGCGTGGCTTTCACCTTGTGGTCATTGTCGGTGCGGGGACGAAACCGGCGGGCGTGACGCCTTCGACGTCTATGAATGCTTTTTCAGGACGCGCATCGGGGGTCTTGACCGTTGTCCGAACGTTGTCGAAAGTGATTCCACGAATGTGCCGCGCGTAGATGCCGTATGCCGGCAGGATTTTTCCGAACATGCTGAATTCGGGATAGGCCTTTTCTTTTTCGGGGAGTTGGATTTTTGCATCCTCCGCTGTCCCGCCTCCCAGTAGCTCGAACTGGATATTCTTCAACGTCACCGCCTCCACCGGGAAGCCGGGAACTCCATTGATGAGCAGGCCGATCATCTCAATGTTTTTTGCGCTTACATTCTTGATTGTCACGTCGCGCAATTTGCCCGGGGTCGGCCTCGGCTGGTCGCCCTCGCGGAAGGTCTTCAGCCGCGCGCCGAGCCGGATACAGATGGGCACGACCACGCCGTCCATCGCGATGCCGCTGATGGTCACGTTGCGCAGGTCTCCGCCATCGACGGCATAAAGGGCGATGCCGGACATCATCGTGTTGGTGATCTGGCAGTCCGTGACCGAAATGTCTTCAAAGCCGCCAATGGATTCCGTGCCGAGCTTGATTGCATTGCACCGTGTCGAAAGTTTGCAATCCGTGGCCTTGATGTCGCGGCTGGGCTTGGCGGCGCTGGTGGCCTTGATGCAAAGCGCGTCGTCGCCGCTGATGATGTCGCAATGGCGCACGCGCACGTTTTCGCAGGAGTCGAGGTCAATGCCGTCGTTGTTGGGCATCCCCAGGTCGCGGCTCCGGATGGTCACGCCCTCGATGACCGCGCCCTGGGTCTGGAAGAAATCAAGCGTCCACGCGCCCGGGTTGATGAGATGGACATCCCGGACGGTGACGTTGGTGCAGCGCACCCAGCGGAGCAGGAACGGGCGTATGGCGTAGGGGTTTTGCGTCTTCTTCAACGCGGGGCTTTGTCCGTCCACGGTGCCCCCGCCCTCGATGCCGACATTCCTGGCATCCACGGCAACAATCAGCGCGTGGCCCAGCGGATGGCCGGTGCCGTCAATGAAAGGATCGAGGTTGCGATAGTCGGCGGTGTTGGTGCTGCCGAGCAGGACGGCGTTTTCGTCGAGGTGCAAGGTGACGTCGTCCTTGAGTTGAATCGTGCCGGTCACAAATCGTCCCGCTGGAAATTGAATCGTTCCGCCGCCGTCCGCGCTGCAATCGTCAATCGCTTTCTGAATCGCGGTGGTGTTGACCGTCACGCCGTCACCGATTGCGCCAGATTTTGTCGCGTCAATCAATTTGCCAGGCGCGGCCATCACTGCCGATGCCGTCAAAATAAAAATCAGGGCTGGCAAAAATTTGAAAATTATTTTTCCCCGGTCGTGCATAATTTTGAATTCTTCGCGGCGCAATTTTTTACCTGATCCAGCCGGGCGGACGGCTGCGGAGCGGATCGCCTTCGGGCACTTGATACGGTTCTAAAATGTCGGTGAATTTTTGGATCAACGGGCGCAAGGTGGCCATGTCCGGCTGGCCTTTGCGCAGCAAATCCACCTGGCGCGTCGGCGGGTCGTGCATGGCGATGAGTTGTGCAGCTTCGAGAAGATTTGCCGAGCGTTCGGCCAAGTCCAAGCCGAGCCGCCAGTCGGCGTTGGTGTTCGCGAGCCAATTCTTGTTAGCGGACACGGCGGCAGTGACGCGACCTTCGCGGTCGGGAACTTCCGCTATGACATTTGTTCCGCGATTCCGAAAAAATCCGAGCAGCGCGGCGACAATCGAGGGATCGCGCACCGTTCCGTCCGCGTAAAAGACGCCATGCACATTTCCCCACTGGCCGGTGATCATGAGTTCCCAAATATACCAGCCCATGCCGGACTTCTCGTATTCTTCGAGCGTCACGTCGTAGGGATTGGAGCGGGCGATGCAGCCGATTTCGGTGTTCATCACCTGCTTGCCCTGGCTGGCGGCATATTGCTTGGCGCGCGCGATGCGTTCGTCAATTTGATGGCGCGTCGAACTGTAATCGTGGAAACAAAGCACGTCCACCAAATCGCCGCCGGTCGCTTCCATCTCGCCTTCAGTGGTGCAACCGATGGTGATGGGTGTGACCTTGTCCAGTTCGCGGAAAACACTGGCCATGTGCCGGGCGAACTGGATGCGCGGAAATCCCGGCTCGTTGTGAACATCCCAGAACGCGAGGCCGGGTTCCTTGCCGTTGCCGATGGTGTTGACAAGATCGGCGGCAAATTCCCTGGCCTGCGGCCAGTCGGCTTGATTGGTTGACCATTCCCGCGGATAGGGAACCACGACCATGACGCCGATGCCGCGTTCGTGACAAACGCGGATGAAGTCCACGAGGTTCGAGCGAAACGCGGGCTTGTTGGTGAGGTAGGCGGTGTAGCCGAGAAACACGCGAACCTGGTTCAGATCGAGCCGCCTGGCGTAATCCATGTCGCGCGCCGTTTCCGCCGAACTGTAGGTGAGCCACATTTCGTTGTGGCCAATCGGCTCGGCGGATTGATAATTGAATCCCCGGATTTTGGAAACGTCGGGAATGTTCCGCTGCGCTTCCTGGGCGGAGCAAAAAAAGTTCAGCGCGGTTGACGCGGCCAGAATCAAAAATAGTTTCAATGTTTTCATGGTTTGTTTTTCAAAATTCATTTTACCGTGATGAGTTCGTCGTCCTTCGGATCCACCTCAACCGTTATGTCCTTGTATTCGTCGAACAAACCTTTGTTGTGAATTTGAATCGCGAACGGTCCGGTTTTGCCGGCGGTCGGATCGTGAAAATCCACCACTTCAACCGCCTGGCTGCCGGGCGGCTGGGCGACGGCCATGCGCGCCGTTCCTTTTGAAGCATCCACGAGCAGTTCCACGCGGCTCCATTCGTGCGGGTCAAATTTTGGATGCGGATGCGATTTGAATTCTCCTTTGCCCGCGTTGTTGTGGCCGGGGCGATAATCCCAAGTGTAACCGGGCGGCGGCTGGATTTGGACGGCGGCCAGGGCGTCCAGCGGTTTTTTCCCGTCTTCCGGGCGCGTGCCAAAAAACAGAACGCATGGCATGTGATCAGGTTTTGTTCCCGAAACGTGGCGCACGGTGAACATGAGCCGGTAATGGCTGTAATCGTTCTTCGTGCAAAGGACGCCGCGCGCCGTGCCCTTGTCGGCCATCACGCCGTTCGTGACCGTCCACGAATCCGGCGGGAGTTGAATCCAGCCGTCGAGCGATTTGCCGTCGAAGAGGGTCGTCACACTTTCAGTTTTTCCAACGGTGGAACAGCCGGTGATTGCGATTGAGGTCAAAAGGCAAAAAGCCAGCGGCAGGAATTTTTTCATGGAATTCGATTATTAATTAAAATGGTTTTGCTCATTATTGTCCCAGATGCGCCGATGGTTTGCAACGCCCCCAACGCGTCTCGCGCAACACGGTTGGACTTTGCAATTCGGGTCTATAATAATCATGGCAGTTGCAGCCGGTAAAAATTTTGCGGCGCGTTGGTGTCCACCGGGTTGGTAAAGTTGAAATTGCCGTTGTTGTCGAACTGGTTGGTCAACAACGGCGTCCAGTTGGCCAGGGGCATGGCGAGGTTGGTCGTGGCCAGCAGATAATAATTGGCGCTGGCCACGCCGCCCGTGCCGCCGAAAATCAGGGCGCTGCCGTCGCCGGAAATCGAAATCGCGCCGATATACGGCGATGCCGCGACAACAACCGACAACGTGCCGTTGGCATTCAACGCATTGGTGTTCCAGCCCAGTCCGGCGGGCAATGCGGGCAGGACGATGTTCGCAAACGCGCCGCCGCAACCAACCGCAGTGAACAATTTGAAACTATTTCCCGCCGCCAGTGCCGGGCCAAGGTTGCTCACGGTCAGCGTGCCGCCATAGGTGATGTTGGTGGTGATGAGTTGCGAACTGTTTCCGGAATTGTTGAGCAGCATGATGGTATTGCCGCCAAGTGTCGCCGCATTGGTCACCGTCATAGTTCCCGCCGCCGACAAACCACCCGGCACAATTGTCGAGTTGGACGCGCTGGTGACGCTGCCGTTGACCACGCCGCCGCCGGTGAGCGTCTGTCCGCTGGCCAGCGTCAGCAAACCCGACGGAGTTTGTGAAATATCCAGTGTCGCGCCAGTGGCCAGAACAACGTTTGCACTGTTCGCAATCGAACCTGAACCGCTCAACGCCAGTGTGCCATTCGTAATAATCGTGTTGCCGGTATAGGTGTTCGCTCCGGAGAGTGTCAGAGTGCCGCTGCCGGTCTTGGTCAAGGCACCCGCGCCGGAGAGCACGCCACTTAAATTGATGTTATGGGCAACCGCAGAGGAGTCTGCCGTCTGGAACGTTGTCGTGCCGGTGAACGTGATGGGTGCGGAAGATGACCAGTCGGCAAGCGCTCCGACAGTCGAGGTGCCGAACGTGGCATTGTTGTAGGCACCCGGCTGGTTCACGACCAAGCCGGCACCGCCCAAGTAGAGTGTTGCACTGCCGCCCAACGTCAGCCGGTTGGTCTGGTTGGCAGAATTGATGTTATTCAGCGTGATGCCTGTCAGGCTGGCAACCGTGCCAGATCCAGTAATAGACACAAGATACGACGCGTTGGCGGTCGTCGCATTGTTCCCGACCAGCAGGCCGTCCGTTCCCAAATAAGTCAGGGAGCCGCCAGTCATCGTGAGAGCAGCATTGCCAACCCCGGTAGCCGTCCCATTCGCAACACCCAGCTTGAATGCGCCCGTGGAAGCCGATGTCCCGACTGTCAGCGAGCCTCCGTTGATGTTGATGTCACCAACTCTTAACCCAATTGAACTGGATGAGAAAAGGTTGGTCGCAGTCACAGTGCCGACAGTGATAACCAAACCCTCGGCCGGAGTCTGATAGGTGTTTGCTCCGTTGTCGCGGTCAAAGGTTGCATTGCCCAAATTAACCGTTCCGGTGGTGTTAATGGTCAAATTACCGCCCGTGTTACTACTCGATCCGTTAGTAACGGAACCAAAAGAGGCTGATGCCGACCCGGCGATTTCCATGGCAGCCCCGGTTTCACCACCGACGGTTGCTATATTGACAGATCCAAACGTGGTTGTGCCGCCGTTCATAATGAACGATTTCACAGTGGATCCCGTTCCAAGATCAGCAGCTATCGTCAAGATGGAACTTGCCGAACCAAAAGTTCCGCCGTTGATTGTCAACTGGCCATTTGGAACGCCGGTGACGGCGGGTTGACCGACGGTAAGGTTGCCGGTGAAAGTCGCGTTGGCGATGGTCAGCACATTGGTGCTGTTCACCAAAAGCCCGCTGGCGGTTCCCGCCCCGCTGACCGTGCCGCCAAGCGTCAAGTTGCCATTGAGGAGGCTGATGGTCTGGACGGCATTCCCCAGCGCGATGTTGTTATTGATGGTCTGGGCATTCGCACTGCTGACGCTGATGACCGTCGCCGGCGTGCTTGTGCCAAGCGTGAAAGCATTGCCGCCTATTGTGTAGGCCTGTGCGCCGGCGGCAAAGTTAATGGCGGGAAAAATAAAGCCGGACTCATCATTGTTCGGGGTCGTGGAACCTGCTGCCGCAAACACCAGCGAATCACCGGTGGCCACCGGTCCGGAGCTGGATGAATAATTCCAGTTCGCGGTGGTGCTGAAATTATTGTCCGTGCCACCAATCCACGTGTCGGTGTTCACAGCTACAACTGAACCCAGCGCGACGTTGGTGGTGGCATAGTCCGAGATGGCGGTCGCCGTGATTGCAGACACGCGATAGTAATAGGTTGAAGCTGGCACCAGATTCGTATCGGAATAAGTGGTGGCGTTGGCGGCCAGGGTGGCAACCAGATTCCAATTCAAATTGTCGAGTGAATGAAACACCTCAAAGCCGGTTTGCGTGGTGGATTTGATTGTCCATGTCAAATTAACCTGGTTGGTGGCCGGTGTGGTGGCCTGCGTTATGACCGGCGCGGGCAGATTGAGGAGGACCAGTCCGTTATACTGCGGGTTGACCTCGATCAGGATGTCTTTGTATTCATCATCAACATGAGTCTGATGGCATTGGATGGCGAAGGGACAAGGAATGTTCGTGATGGTCGCGTCCGTAATGCTCATGACATGTTGAGCTGTGCCGCCCAATAACGCGGCGGCGGAGTCGGCGGTGGGGCCGGTGCTGTTTGTTGAATTGACCAGAAGTTCGCAACGAAACCAGGTATTGAGCAGCTCATTGGGAGTGCTTGGATCCGGTGAACCATAGGTGTGAAGGCCGGTGGTGGGAGACTCGTTCTTGCCCGGACGATAGTCCCAGGCATAGTCTTTCGGCAGTTGAAACTGCATGGCGTCCATGGCGTCGTCCGTGGTGCTGTAGCCAAAGAACAGCACGGTCGGGTAATGGTAATACACGTTTTGCTTGACGCTGTAGATGACGCGATAATAGGTGTAAGTATTCGTGGTGTAGAGAAAACCCCGCGCGCTGCTGGAAGTCTCGATGGCCCTGTCCGTGGCGTTGACAATGAATGAGCCGGAAGGATTTTGCGCCCAGCCAACGAGGGTCGTGCCATTGAACAGCGAGGTCAGCACCGGCGTGTCCGCCCTAGCGTTCACGCTGGCCAGGCAGGCGGCGAGAGCGCAAATGACCAAACGCGCAATCATTTTATTTTTCGGTGAAGCCGTTGATAACAAAGGGTGAGTTTGCACGTCGAGTCAGGCTGAAGTGTCAGATCACCGTTGCTGATCCATGTCTTCCGGCACGCCGGGTTCGTCGAGCAATTGAATTGAAGATGCCGGGCCGAGGTCTGGATTTTTCCACTGGCTTAACGCCCAGACAACTTTTTTGTCCGGCGAAACTTCCAGCACTTGCACCGAGCCGGGCCAGGTTTTCGTGTCTTTCAAATTGTAAGGACACCAGTTGCAAATCACCGTGTCGCCGTTGGCCAGACGGCTTGCCTCCTGAAAAACAAAAAATTTATATTCCGGCGCGTCGCTCTGGGAAAATTGCCAGACGATCTCGCCCTGCTTGTTGACTTCCAGAACGGTGTGCGGGCCTTCGGTGATCAGCGTGTTGCCATTTTTCAACCGCGCCGCCGACCACGGTTGATGCGTCGCGTAGGACCAGATTTCTTTGAAGTCCGCGTCATATTCTACGACTTTGCCGTCCCGCAAATGCGCCGCGAGGAACGTTCCCCCCTTCGTCTCATGCACCCGGCGGAATTGGACGTGCGGGTTGGCTCCCGGATTCAAAACGGGGAACGTGAATTCCTTTTCCGTCGCGCCGGTGACAGTGTTGATGAGCAGCAGCTTCCCCGCCGGATTACCATTGATTGTCACGAGCACATGATCCAGGCCGATGGGTTGGATGGAATGAATTTCCGTTCCCTTTTGCGCGTCAATGTTCCAGACGATTTTTTTGTCCGGCGTGATTTCGCTCGCGCCGACCTTGCGGCAGAAAACGATGTTGCCGTTGGAAAGCATCGTGGCGTCGCCGAGTTCCTGCAACACGCCATTCGTGTCCTTGATCGGAATCGAATACGTCCACGCGACCTTGCCGTCGCGGACGACGAAAATAGTCTGGTCACGATTGCCACGGTAATCCCATTCGCCGGTATAGACAAACGGATGCTGCGCCAGCCCGTTGCCCGGCAGAATGGCGGGAGCAAGCATGTCGTCGAGGATTTGGATTGTTGTGGACGGGCCGAGGTCGTCGGGCGGCGTCCATGAACGCAAGGCCCAGACGATTTTTTTGTCCGGCGTCACTTCAATGGCCTGCACCGGCGCGTCGCTCGGGGCCATCATGTCCACCGGCTGGCTGAACCAGTTGTTGATGAGCGTGTTTCCATTCGACAGACGCGTTGCGACCTGAGTGTTGGAAAACTTGTATCCCGGCGCGTCGGCGGCCGTCCATTCCCAGACAGTCTCGCCCTTGCGGTTGATTTCGCGAACAAACTGGTTGCCGCTGGTGGCGGCCAGAATGTTGCCGTTGGCCAGTTCGACGGCCGACCAGCAATTCGTCAAATCATAAGACCAAAGTGCCTTGCCGTCCCAGTCATACTCGACAATCTTCCCCAAATCCAGATGCGATACGAGGACCGTCCCCACCGCCGTTACCTGCGCCCGGCGGAACTGGCGATGGACGCTGTCCGGAAACTTCACCGGCATCTCAAACTGATGTTCGATGGCGCCGGTGGCCTTGTTGATGACGATGAGCTTGGCGGGATTTGCGTTCTCGATGAACATCACGCTGTTCGTGCCGATGGGTTTCGCGGTGTGAATTTCGGTGCCCGGCGGAGCGTCAAAATTCCAGACCACCTGTTTGTCGAGGGTGATTTCGGTGATGCCGAACTGGTGTGCGAAAAGGATGTGCCCGTCCGGCTCCAGCACCGCCTCGCTGATTTCGCCCCGGCCGGAATTCGTGAAAGCCCAGACGACCTGGCCGCTGCGGACGATGAACAGCCGTTCCTGTCTTCCCTCGCCCGTATAAAGGAAATCATGCTGCGCAAGCCCCTTGCCGGGCAGAACAGCAGGCGCATACGAAACGGCGCTGGTTGCAGCGGCCGGCGCGGTGATGGCGGCGGAATTGGTGTCGGCACAAAAGCCGGGCAAAGCCAGCAGCAGGCAAAAGGATAACAGGCCAGCTTTTTTCGAAATAAGAGGGGAATTCATAATAGTCAAATAACGTCGTGCTTTTTACTGTTATATCAGTATCGATATTCTCAACAAGTAAAAATTGCCGTTGATTGTTTTATGCTTTAATATGGAAGGCAAATGAATCTTCAGTTCCGCTGGCGTTGTCTCGTCATGATCTGCATAAACTGATGTTTCATTCGGAAATCGCCATACCAAACGCACCGCTAAAAAATGAAAGCCAAAATCACCCGCAGAAAATTCATCCATAAGGTTGCCGTCGGGGCTGTAGGCATCAGCGTGACCACCCTGATGGAACCAATCAAATCGTTCGCCAAGGCCGCCAGCATCAATGCTCCGCCAGATTACATGCCGATGCGTGAGCTTGGTCAGACCGGGCGCAAGGTTTGCCTGTTCAGCCTCGGCGGACAGGGGTTGTTGGAGATTCCCGGCCACACTGACGAAGCGGTTGCCATCATCAACCGTGCGATTGACCTAGGTGTGAATTATCTCGATACATCTTGGTGGTATGGCCATGGCTCGAGCGAAACCTATTACGGTGAGGTGATGACGACGCGCCGCAAGGAAGTTTATCTCGCCACCAAGTCAAGCCAGCGCACCTATGACGGCGCGATGCGTGAATTGGATGAATCGCTCAAGCGCCTCCAGACCGACCATCTGGATTGCTGGCAAATGCACAACGTCCGCACCCAAAAGGATGTGGACGGGATTTTTGCGGACAACGGCGCTCTCAAGGCGTTTCAAAAGGCGCGCGACGAAAAAATCACCCGCTTCATCGGCATCACCGGCCACCGCAATCCGTTTGTGTTGAAGGATTCCATCGAACGGTTTCCGTTCGACACCATTCTCATGGCGCTCAACGCGGCGGACAAACACCTCGACGGGACGGAAAACGAAACGTCGTTCATCAAGAATCTGCTGCCGGTGGCCGTGGAAAAGAAAATGGGCATCATCGGCATGAAAGTTCCCGCGCTGGGAAAAATTCTCCGGCCCGACGGCCTCGCCACGATGGACCAGGCGATGGGCTACGTCCTCACGCTGCCCGTCAGCACCGTCATCATTGGCATCAAGACGATTCCCGAACTGGAAGAGAACGTCCAGATCGCCAAAAATTTCAAGCCGTTCACCCCGGATGAAATGGCAAAGCTGGAGGGATTGACCCAGCCTTATTATGCCGACGCGACCTTTTTCAAACGGCAGAAAGGTTACTGACCCGCCGGAGCAAGCCGCCGAGTGACAAACACCGAAGCCAACCAACTGCTGGAACAGTTCCGCGGCGGAAAAATTCCCCGCGAAAGTGTTCTGCGCGCCTTCCAGGCCGCGCCGGTGGCCGACCTCGGCTTTGCGCAGGTGGACACGCACCGCGCGCTCCGCAAAAATTTCCCGGAAGTGATTTTTGGCTCCGGCAAGACGCCGCAGCAGGTCGTGCAGATTGCGGCCAAGCTCTGGGAACACGGCCAGCGGGTTCTGGCTACGCGCGTCACCGCCGAACACGCCCGCGCGCTCCGCAAAAAATTCAAGCTGGCGGCCCACCATCCGCTCGCCCGCTGCGTGACCATCGAGAAGAAACCTTTGCCGAAGCACCCCGGATTTATTGCCGTGGTCTGCGCCGGCACGAGCGATTTGCCGGTGGCCGAAGAAGCCGCCGTCACCGCCGAAATCATGGGCAACCGCGTGGAAAGAATTTGCGACGTCGGCATCGCCGGGCTTCACCGGATGCTGGCGCGGATGGAAACAATCCAAAAAGCGAACGTCATCGTCGCCGTTGCCGGGATGGAAGGCGCGCTGCCGAGCGTCATCGCCGGACTTGTCGCCAAACCCGTGATCGCCGTGCCGACGAGCGTTGGCTACGGCGCAAGCTTCGGCGGCATTGCCGCGCTGCTCGCCATGTTGAACAGTTGCGCCAGCGGTGTGACCGTGGTGAACATTGACAACGGGTTCGGCGCCGGTTACGCCGCGAGCCAGATCAATGCGCTCGTTTCGCAAAGATGAAAATTCTTTACCTCGACCTCTTCAGCGGCATCGCCGGCGACATGTTCATCGCCGCACTGCTCGACCTCGGCGTGGACGCGCGGAAGCTCGAATGCGAGCTGAAGAAACTAAAGCTGGACGGCTACCATCTCCACATTTCGCGCCAGAAAAAATCGTCCATCGCCGGCGTTAAATTTGATGTCCATTTCGCGAGCGACCACAGCCACGGGCACGATCATCGCGCCCGTGAAAGCGCGTGCGGAATTCATCTTCACGAGCACAGCCATCATCACCACGCACGTTCACACGAACAGCAGCGGAATTTTTCCGCAATCAAACAGCTCATTTCCCGCAGCACGCTTTCAAAATGGGTGAAACAAAAATCCATCGCCGTCTTCCGGCGCATTGCTGAAGCCGAAGGCAAAATCCACGGCCTGCCGCCAGGGAAAGTCCATTTCCACGAAGTCGGCGCGGTGGATTCCATCGTGGACATCGTCGGTGCGGCGATCGCGCTCGAATTGCTCGGCAAGCCGCGTGTGTTCGCCTCGCCGGTGGTTGAGGGCACCGGTTGGATTGACTGTGCGCACGGACATTTTCCGGTTCCGGCCCCGGCTACGCTGGCGATTCTCGGAGCACGCGGCATCGGCGTCACGCAATGCGACGAACCGCACGAACTCGTCACGCCCACCGGCGCGGCGCTGCTGGCGGAATTTGTCGAGAACTTCTGCGCGATGGAAAATCTTGTTGCGGAAAAAATCGGCTTCGGCCTCGGCACCCGCGATAATAAAACGCGCCCGAATGTCTTGCGGGCGGTGCTGGGGACGCAATCCAAAGTCCAAGGTTCAAAGTCCAAAATCGCCCCATCCAGTTTGGGCTGGGAAACTGATCGGATTGCCGTGCTGGAAACAAATCTGGACGATTGCGCCGGGGAAATTCTCGGCCATTTTATTGAAACAGCTTTGGCTGACGGTGCGCTGGACGTTTTTCATACGCCGATTCAAATGAAGAAAAACCGGCCCGGCGTTCTGTTGACGGTTTTGTGCGCGGAAAATGAAGCTGACAAATTCGCCGAACTGATCCTGTGGGAAACAACGACGTTTGGCGTGCGCAAAACGATTGCCGAACGACGGAAGTTGCGGCGCGGATTTGCCGAAGTGAAAACGCCGTTCGGCAAAGTGACGGTTAAAATCGGGCGGCTTGGCGGCAAAGTGGTTCAGGTCGCGCCGGAATTTGAATCGGCCAAAAAACTGGCGGCGCAAAAAAAAGTGCCGTTGGAAAAGATTTATGAGGCAGCGATTCAAGCCGCGAAAAACCTGAAGTGATGAGCGAAGCCATTGAAAAGCTGGAGAAACTGCGGGCGCTGCTGAAAAGCTACGGTTCGTGCCTCGTGGCGTATTCCGGCGGGGTGGACTCGGTTTTTCTGGCGCGCGTTGCGCATGACGTTTTGGGCGACCGCGCGCTGGCCGTTATTGCCGATTCGCCTAGTTTGCCGCGCCGCGAGCTGGCGGAGGCGCTTGACATCGCGGCGAAATTCTCCTTTCCCGTCCACATCATCCAGACCCATGAATTTGCCAACGCCAATTACACTTCAAACCCAGCTAATCGCTGTTATTTCTGCAAGCACGAGTTGTTCGAGGAATTGACACCGCTGGCCCGCGCGGAAAATTTCGCGGTGATTGCCTACGGCGAAAACGCGAGCGACATCGGTGATTTCCGTCCCGGCGCGAAGGCGGCGGCGGAATTCCAAGTGCATGCCCCGCTCAAGGAAGCCGGTTTGACGAAGGCGGAAATCCGCGAGCTGTCGGCGCAACTCGGCCTGCCAACGGCGGACAAGCCGCAGATGGCCTGCTTGAGTTCGCGCGTGCCTTACGGCGAAATGGTGACACCGGAAAAATTGCGGATGATTGAACAGGCGGAACATGTCCTGCGCGACCTTGGCTTTCATAATGTGCGTGTGCGACACCATGAAATGCGGGGTTCGGAGTTCGGAGTTCGGAATGAGAACAGTGCCGCGAATTCCGCACTCCGCACTCCGCACTCCGCACTCCACTTGGCCCGCATCGAACTGGCGCCGGCGGAAATTCCGGCATTGCTGGCCAACGGCAAGCTGGCGCCGGTGGCGGAAGAATTGAAAAAAATCGGCTACGCGCACGTCACGCTGGATTTGCATGGTTACCGTCGCGGCAGCATGAATGAAGCATTGAATCCGGCGGCACGCCGGACTGGTCTCCCCAATCCGGCCAGGACGCTGCTGCGGATGAAACAGAATCCATGACATCCCATCGCACCAAACCAGGAAAGTTGGCAACAGTTTCACTGGCACACCGGGCTTATCTCGAAATCCGCAACAAGATACTCAATGGCGACCTGCCCGTAGGAATGGCGCTTTCCCGCCGGAAGCTGGCGATGGGGCTCAACATCAGCGTGCCGCCGGTCAGCGAGGCATTGCAGCGGCTCGAGCGCGAAGAATTGCTCGAAAGCAAGCCGCGGGTTGGCACCCGCGTGCGCGTTCCGACCCGGCGGGACATCGAAGACCGCAGCCTCGTGCGTGAGGCCTTGGAAACGCAGGCCGCACGGCTTTTCGCCGAGCATGCAACGACCGCGGAAAAGAAGGAATTGCGCCGAATGGGACGCCGCGTTGACCAGCTTTATGCCGCCTGCGAGACAAGTTCCGACCGGGAGTTTTTATTTTCCGTCAACACCTACCACATGAAGCTGCACCTGCGCATTGCCGAATGCGCGCGCTGCCCGGCGCTGCGGGACGCCATCGAAAAGGAACAGGTGCTGATTTTCAACTGGCTGTTTGACACCGCCGTGGAACGGCGGTCGCTCGGCTCTGATTTTCACGCCCGCCTGACGGATGCGCTGGCCGCCGGCACCCCCGACAGAGCGGCCCGTGCGATGCGCCAGCATATCCGTCGCGGATTGAGTGAGGTTCTCGCGGGACTCGCAAACCTCTGCGACCATAATGGCAAGCAAGGCTGGCGTCACAAACGGGTTCCGGCAAAAAGTAAAATCCGCTTGCGCGTCCGGTAAGCGACTTCACTCAACCTGTTTGCGCGCCGCCAATTGCCGCCCGACTTCTTCAATCCACTCGTTCCCGGGGCGCGCGTAGGGCCGGAAAATTTCCGTGTAACCCTCGCGGTCGTTGTAATAAAGCGCGCGGTGCAGGCCCAGCGTGCCGGCGTCCGGCGATTCCACCAGGCTCGCGGAATCGCTGGCGCTCATCTGGAACAGCACGCGCATTTCAAATTCGGTCAGGGTCTTTCGCCCGAGAAAACGGTTCACGTTGTTGTAGGTGTCGCACGTGGCGATGATATGAATGCCGTGCGCCGGGCCGTCGCTGATGAGATTTTGCAAAACGGCGGCGGGACTGACCGCGGCGGATTCGCCGGATGAAAAACTGAACTCGTCCTCCTGCCGGAGCTTTTTGAAATTTTGCAGACCGTGAATGAACACAAACGTCTCCGGCGCGGTGGCGGATTCATCGGCGGCGCGTTTTTTCAATTCCTCCGCCAGCGCGCTCATCGTTTCGGCCAGATTGCTGTTGCCGGCCTGGACGATTTCGTGCGGCACGGTTTTGATCACGCGCTCCAAAAAATCGCGCTCCGGAAATCCCGGCGGCGCGCTGTCGAGCACAATGAAACGCGCCGGGCCTTTCGGATATTGCGCGGCCAGCGACACGAGCGCGACGACCAGAAGGGTCAGCTCGCGCTCCTCGCTCTGGCCAACGATCAAAAGATTTCCGCCGCTTTGCCGCTGGAAAACCGCCTCGGTCGGGCCTTTGATGGAATTTGGCGCGCCGAGCCAGACGCGCGCCCGGGCAGCCGGTTTAGTTGGTGGCGTCCGGAGCAGGTCGCTCAAGACCAGATTTTCCCGCAGTTCCGCCGGCGCGTTGCCCTCGAAGACGAACGGCCCCGGAAATTTTTTGCCGTCCGCGCGTTCGCGGATTGTTTCCAGATAACCGTCGCGCACTTCTTCCGGGAGCCACACGGCTTGGAACGGCGAGTTGCCTTCAATCGCGCCGGCCGCGTCGTTGTAAATGCCCTCGCCCGGACGCGACAGCAGGCGCGGCGCCGGATTGTCCTGGTCCATGATGAGAAACGCATCGGCCTCGTTGCACATGAGCGCGATGCGGATGACCATCTGGCCGATGGTCGCGCGCGCCAGTGTGTAGGCGCCGCCGAGCGTCTGCGAGCCAAGGATGACGTGTATGCCAAACGCGCGGCCCTGCCGGACAATGCGATCCAGCAGCACCGCCGCGCCTTGCGAAACGCGGTCTTCTTCGGTGAAAAATTCCTGAAACTCGTCAATCATCAGCAACGTGCGCGGCATCGGTTCCTTGCCGCCGGCCCGTTTGTAGCCGGCCACATCCTGCACTCCAAGCTGCCGGAACAAATCGCCGCGCCGGCGCAATTCATCATCGAGCCGCTGTAGCACGCTCAACCCGAACGCCCGGTCGCTTTCGATGGCCACCACCTTCGCGTGCGGCAAATGCCGGCTCGCGTAGCATTTAAACTCGACGCCTTTTTTGAAGTCCACGAGGTAAAACTCCACCTGCTCCGGGCCGCACCAGAGCGCGAGATTCGTGACGATGATGTGGAACAGCGTGGATTTGCCGGAACCGGTCTTGCCGGCGATGAGCGCGTGCTGCCGCGTGCCACGGCCGATTTCGAGATACTGCATTTTTGTCGCGCCGGAACGGCCTATGGGCACGCGCAATTCCTCGGTGGTTTCCTCCGTCCAAAATTCCGCGTCGCTTGGCGCGATTTGTTCAAACGGCACCTCGACGCGCGTGGATCCGCGGCCGCTTTCGCCGACGTCATGCAGAAATTGTGTCGCAAATTCCGAAGACGGCGCCGAGTCAAGAACCAGCCGCGTTCCAGGTTCACGCCAGTTGGCGGGCTGGAAATATTTTTCACCGCGAACGAGCCGGACGGAATTGTTCCGCATTTCATCGGGGACAAAATCATTTGGCGGCGCGTTGCGCTGGTCCCAGTGGATGAGCGTATAAACGCCGCAGCGCGCGCCATTGGCGGCGATGTTGCGCAGCCGCTTCGCCGCCGCGTCGCTGAAGTTGACCGGAAACGACGCGATGACGAGGAAATGATATTTCTCGGCGATGCTGCCGGCCTGCGCGTTGTATTCCGCGATGGTCGCGTATTCGTTGCGCAGATACATCTGGATGACTTTTTCCATGTGCTCGGTCAACTCGGCGAGTTTTTCCTCGAACTGCGTCGTCTGCGTCCAGATGCGGCTGTTGATGGTGGCCTCCTCGTAATCCGCCAGATGCATCAACGCGGCGAAATTCTGGCCGAGGCCAACCGGATCAAAAATGGTGAAGCTCAACTTGCCCGGCGGCGTGGTGGACAGGAGCCGGAAAATGATATTATTGATGGCCGTCACCGCCTCGGCATCGCCGCCCTTGGTCGTCTCAAAAAGAATCGAGCCTTCGAGCGGAAAAGCGAGCGCCAGCGGCACGGAAAAAGTTGCCGGGCCGGGCAGCGTCAGACGCTTGTCCTGCGGCAATGTTTCGGTGAATTTTTTCACGTCCACCTCCAGCCGCGCGAATTTTGCCGCGTTTTTGAATTCGTGCGGCGGCGTCCAGTCTTTCCATTTGGCCGCGTCCCATTCCGGGAAAAGCTTTTCCGCTCCGGCGTTTGCGGCGTTGACTCGGTCGTAAAGCGGCTGGACGGTTTTCTTCCATTCGGTTTCCAGCGCCAGCCATTGCGCCTGAAAATCGGCCTCGAGCTTTGCCATTTTCGCAGCGAGCGTTTCGGAGAATTTCCCGGCTTCTGTGTCGGACTCCTCGCGCAGCCGGGCGATGTTGGCGGCGTGATCTTTTTCGAGTTGAGCAAGCCTGGCGCGATGGAGTTGTTCGTTTTTTTGGGAGGCGCGCTGTGCCTGTTCATCCGAGCTTACCGGCCTCGCGCCGCGCAATTCCATCGCGCCACGCACCGCCTGGCGCCATTCCTGATTCAGATTGCGCACCGTCTGCTCAAATTCCGCGTGAATCCGTTCCTGCTCCCGCTGGTAGCTTGATTCGGCTTTTTCCGCGGCGGCGTCCAGCGCGCGCCGCGCCTTCGCCAGATCAGCGGCAATGGTTTTCGCGAGCGGGGTTGCGCCACGAACTCCAAAAAAATAAACCGCCCACACGACCACAACCGCGCCCAACGCAATGCCCGACTCCGGCACGGAAACCACATTCACGTTGAAATGCGGAAGAACAAACGCCGCCGCGCCGGCGGCCAGCAACAAAATCGTCACGAGCCAGATCGGGGCGAATTTGAAGATTTTCGGCAGCGGAAACTTTTTGAACTGGCCGACATCTTCGCCGGTCTTTTTCTGCAAGCGCTGGAATTCCTCGAACAGTTTATTTTCGTCAGGCGAAAGGTCTGGTTCCGATCCGTGCGGCTTCGAGGAAAGCAGCCGCCGGAACTTGCCGCAGCCGCCGAACGCCCGGCGCGCGGACCTTGCCAGTTCATCCAGAGCCTCGACGCCGTGGGCCGTGGCTTGCCGGAAATTTTCCAGCGTCACCACGGTTTGCGCCAGCGCGTCATCACGCCGCCGCTCGGCTTCCAGCGTGCTCGCCTGGATTTTGTATTTCGACTTCCCGTGCTGCTCGCCGATTTCGTCCATCACGCGCTTGCGGACGGCGGCGTGGGCGCGGGCGACGCGCGCCTTGCGGTTTTCGTAATTCGCCTGCCTCCGGGTTTTCCGCTCCGCATATTCCGCGTTTTCCCGGTCAACGCCGTCGGCCAGTTTTTCCGTCCGTTTGACGACGGCCTCGTCCGACAGCCGGGCGGCGGCGGCGGACTGGGCGCGAAACTCCCCGTTCAGCTTCTCCTCGCGCGCGGCAAAATCGCGGATCGCGCCTTTCAGCGTGTCCAGCAGCGCGAGCATTTCCTTGACGCCCGGGTTACTCACAATCGCTCCTGACCTTTTTCAAAAGTTCATCCAGTTTATCAATGACCCCAATGGCCTTGTTCACGCTCACGAACAGCTCCTGCAAATACTTGTGCTCGAACTCCGCGCTCTTCTCGTCGCGCCAGTAATTCTTCGTCTCCTCCCATTTGAGCGCAAGCTCCTTGGAGGCGCCGCCCAGCCGGCCCTTGCCGCCGCTCGCGCTCATGCGGTTTTTCCTCCTGAATCAGCGCCGGGCGCGCCGGCGTCGGTGTAGGCGTCCAGCGCCCGCACTATCTGCGCCAGATACGCGATGGCCTTGGGCATTTCACTGGTCAAAAAACTGTGCAACTGGTCCACCTCCTTGAGCATCGGCGACGAGCGGTTGTCCAGATCGCGATCCCATTTTTTCAACGCCCCCAGCCTTGCCTCCACATCGTGGACGGCGTGCTGCGCCCGGTTGACGGTCATTTGCAGCAGCGACGTGGTCTCCTGAAAATCCGAAAGCCGCGCGGTGAACAATTCCTGTTTCGCCTGGTCCAGCTTTTTGTTCCGCTGGCGCAATTCATTTTCCAAAAACCGGCGCTGGTCGTTCTCCAGCCAGAGCCGCGTCCGCAGCACGTCGCTGGAAATTTCCTCCAGCGCCGGACGCGCCTGGCTCGTGAACACAATCAACGCCGCGCGGAACAGCTCGATGGCTTCGACTGACGTGATTTTGGCTTGGCTTGCCATTTTTTATCGTTCTCGTCCTTCGTCCTCGTTCTCGTCCTCGAAAGTTTCCGATTACGATGACGAGGAGGAGGACGAGGAGGATTCTAGTTTGTCATCGCTGGTGCAGGTATTCCTCGATGCGCTGGGCTTTTCTCAAAAGATACGGCGTGTGCGCCTCGGACAGCTCCACGAATTTCTTGAGCGCCTTCATCGCCGTCTTGAATTCATCGGCGAACTTCTCGTGTTCCTGGTCCTGCCACGTGTCGCCCAGCGCGCCGAAGCGCGCCTGGAGCAGCACCAGCCGGTTTTCGATGTCCGTGTTGAACCGCTGCAGTTCATCCGCGAACCGCCGGACCTTTTCCGGGTCCATGATTGCCTCTGCCATGGTGTGACCTTTCGTTGTGTTTGCCGGACTCAACATTATCCATCATCCGCCAAGATGCCATCAAAAACAGGCGCACACGCGGGACATGGGGAAAAGGCAAGACCGATGCGCGCCAAATGAAGAAGCCGTCAAATCAATCCAAAATAGCCGTGTGCGCCCGAGGTTGCCCCGTTATCCCGGACCGCCGGTAACGCGAAGCGACATCACAAAGAACGCTATCAGGCAGATGAAAACCACCGCCGCGCAGATCACCGCTCCAACGGCAATGACATCGCCGGCCAGGATGGCGCAGGAAACCAGAAGCAGCGAACACGTCCGCGCCGCGCCCTTGATCTCCCTGTGCCAGCAACTGCGGTAAAGGATGACGAACGCCACCGCCACCGGGATGACGGCATATACCAACAATTGCACCCACCAGCCCTGGAGCTGCGACACCACCCATCTGGCGGCCACAAAGGAGAATATCAGGGAGACAAACGATGCGGTTGAAGCAATGGCAATGACCCGATGCAACGGACTCCGAACCTCTGGTAATGGTTCGATTTCGTCCATGACACTCAAACGGCCTGATAATTTGTGAACCGGTTCACGACACGTCTCACACCACAGAATAGACACCAGCCCTGCCCATTTCTGTATGTCCGACTTTCACATATCTCGACCGAAATTTCAAGGTCCCCAATAAAACTGGTGCGCGCGAGAGGACTTGAACCTCCAACCCTTCCGGGACCAGATCCTAAGTCTGGCGCGTCTGCCATTCCGCCACGCGCGCAACCTTTATTTACAACGGTTTGGCATCAATCCGACATTTGGAACTTGACGTTGTGCCACTGGTTGTGCCGCCTTGATGGCATGCAAGCCAATGCAATGCCAAGCAAGGCCGCCCAGATGGCCAATAGCCCAAAACAGCGTGTTTCTCAACGGATCCATGCCCGGCCACAATATCACAAGGTTCTGGACAGTCGCAAGAGGCCAATCCGGGGCTTGTGCGCAAATCTTTTTCCTGACGGGCGAAGGCGCGGGCAAAGGCGGCTGTAGCGGCGGTCTGTGACCGACGACGGCGCTGACACAGCGCCGCTACAGGAAATTGGGGAAGTGATTTTTGCGGACGGCTGCCGCCAAAGCTTCGCCGATGTGGAAATCGAGGATATTCAATTGGGGAAAATTAAGCCCCCACATGTTGAATTGCTCCTAAATCTTTGGGTGGTTTTGGCGCGAAATTCAATAGATCACGATAGCCGAAATCATAAACCGGAGGCGGAAAGAGAACATGCGTTGAAAGCAATTTACCTTGCCCTAACCAATGCAATGCGTCGTGGAGAGAAACTCGGATAATTCCAGCGACTAAATCTTTGTAATCGATAATTGCCCCACCAACTTCTCCCTTCTGCCGCACAAGTAATCCAGTTTGAGCGTGAGGCCGCAAGAACATCGATGGTGCTGCTACGCGTAAATCAACTAGCTCTGTATTTTTGCCGGAATAAAACCCAGGTTGATGAACGTCTGGCGTATGATCCGCCTTTATGAGCAGGACATATGCGTAATCCGAATTTCCTTGGGGCTGTCTTTGTTCAAAATGAAAATATTCTCCTTGATGGCCTGTTGCGTGTGCTTTCTGGCAAGCAAACCAAAGCGCAATCCACACATTGTCCACAACATCAACCCACCTCGTTTTGATGCCGTAATGCTGCAAAACGGCTTCCCACGCATACTCCGGTAAATGTTTTAACACCTCACTCTTTTGCTGGCATTCTTTTATGTATGCGTAAAGTGCGCCGTTCTGTTTCGCTGCGTTGCCCTTGGTTTTCGTGACACGGTAAAGTGTTGGCTTCAATGAATTCCCATAAAGAGTCGCTTGGCCTCTAAAATGAATTCCATATAGGCCCTCTTTGCCTGTTACGTGTTTCAAATAACCAGCAGCTTGAATCAATAAATGCGGGCTTGTGACATGATAAACGTCAATTTTATGGTCTGCGTCCGTTACCCATTCGCCGTGACGGCTTGTAAGCTTTGAAAGTCGTGATGCCATAAAAAATTTACTTCGGCATTTCCAGCTTCACCTTCGCCGCCACTTGTGCCACGTCTTTGTCGCCGCGGCCGGAGAGGTTCACGATGATGAGCGCGTCCTTCGGCATTTTCGGCGCGCGCACCATGCACTCGGCCACGGCGTGGGCGCTTTCCAGCGCGGGGATGATGCCTTCCAGCCGCGCAAGTTTCATGAAGGCGGCGAGCGCCTGGTCGTCGGTGGCGTAGGTGTATTCGGCGCGGCTGGCGTCGCGCAGCCACGCGTGTTCCGGCCCGACGGCGGCGTAATCGAGTCCGGCGCTGACGCTGTGGGTGGATTGGATCTGACCGAATTCGTCCTGCAAAATGTAACTGCGCGTGCCCTGCAACACGCCGAGCGAGCCGCCTTGAAACCGCGCCGCGTGCTGCTCCGGTTTGATGCCGAGTCCGCCGGCCTCCACGCCGACGAGCTTCACGGATTTGTCGTCGAGGAACGGATAGAAAAGTCCGATGGCGTTCGAGCCGCCGCCGACGCAGGCGATGAGCATGTCCGGCAGACGCTTTTCCTTTTCCAAAATCTGCGCGCGCGCCTCGTCGCCGATGTTGCGCTGGAAATTCCGCACCATCACCGGATACGGATGCGCGCCGTAAGCCGTGCCGAGAATGTAATGCGTGCTGCGGAGGTTCGTCACCCAGTCGCGCATCGCTTCGTTGACGGCTTCCTTCAAGGTCTTCTGGCCCGCGTGAACCGGCACGACTTCCGCGCCGAGCATTTTCATGCGATAGACGTTGAGTTCCTGCCGCTGGCAATCCACCGCGCCCATGTAGATGACGCATTTCATGCCGAACATCGCGGCGACGGTGGCGGAGGCAACACCATGTTGCCCCGCGCCGGTCTCGGCAATGATGCGGGTCTTGCCCATGCGTTTAGCGATGAGGATTTGTCCGAGGCAGTTGTTGATCTTGTGCGAGCCGGTGTGGTTCAAATCCTCGCGCTTGAGATAAATCTTCGCGCCGCCAAGTTCCTTGGTGAGCCGTTCGGCAAAATAAAGCGGCGTGGGGCGTCCGGCGAATTCGGTGAGATAATAGGAAAGCTCGCGCTGAAATTCCGGGTCGCGCTGCGCGCGGAAGTATTCGGCCTCCAGTTCCTGCAACGGGTGCATCAGCGTCTCCGGCACATAACGTCCGCCGTAAGGACCAAAATGGCCGGCGGCATCGGGTTGCTTGGATTTGGCGGCTGCGCTCATGCTTTCATTTTCACGCAAAGGCGCGAACGGCGCAAAGAAAATTGTTCTAACCACGGATGGACACTGATAAACACGGATTCAGATGCAGCACACGGTTTTATCCGTGTGCATCTGTGTTAATCCGTGGTTGAAACTTAACTCGCCTTGACTGCGGCGACGAGCGCGTTGAGCGAGGCCTTGGCGTCGCCGAACAGCATCCGGGTGTTGTCCTTGTAGAAAAGGTGGTTTTCGATGCCGGCAAAACCGGCGGCCATCGAGCGCTTCATCACGATGACGGACTTGGCGTGGTCGGCCTCGATGATGGGCATGCCGTAAATCGGGCTGGTCTTTTCCTCGCGCGCGGCGGGGTTCACCACGTCGTTCGCGCCGATGACGAGGCAGACGTCCACGCGGTCCATCGTGGGATTGATGGCTTCCATTTCGATGAGCTGGTCGTAAGGCACGTTCGCCTCGGCGAGCAGCACGTTCATGTGGCCGGGCATGCGGCCCGCGACGGGATGAATGGCAAACTGCACCTCGACGCCGCGTTTGCCGAGCTCGTCGGAAAGTTCGCGCACGGAATGTTGCGCCTGCGCCACGGCCATGCCGTAACCAGGAACGATGACGACCCGTTGCGCGTAGGTGAGCAGCAACGCCACTTCGTCGGCCTGGATCGGCTTGACCGTTCCGGCGACGCCACCGGCAGCTGCCGCGCTGCCGCCGCTGGAACCGAACGCGCCGAACAAAACGTTGGTTACCGGGCGGTTCATCGCCTTGCACATGAGCAGCGTGAGCAATGTGCCCGACGAGCCGACGAGCGTTCCGGCGACGACCATCGCGAGGTTGTTAATCGCAAAGCCGTCCGCCGCGACCGCGAGGCCGGTAAAGGAATTCAAAAGCGAAATGACGACCGGCATGTCCGCGCCGCCGATTGGCATGACCATCGCGATGCCGAAAAACAAGGCGAGGCAGAACATGACGATGAAGGCGGTGCTGGCATTGCCGCTGGAGGCGTTGAACGTGAGCCAGCCGCACAGGCCGAGAATCACCAGCAAAATCAGGCCATTCAGAAAATTCTGCCCGGGGAAGGTGTGCGGCTTTTCAAATTTTCCCTCCAGCTTCAGATACGCGATGATGCTGCCGGAGAACGAGAGTGAGCCGATGAGCGTGGCGAAGAGCATCGAGCCGGCGATGAACGCCGTGATGCCTTCGAGGCTGTGCGAACCGCGCATGAATTCCAGGCTTGCGACCAGCGCCGCCGCGCCGCCGCCCAGGCCGTTGAACATCGCCACCATCTGCGGCATCGCCGTCATCTTCACCGAATACGCGCCGATGGCGCCGATGATGAGGCCGATGATTGTGCCGATGGCGATGAGCGTGTAATTGAAGCTCCAACCCTGCGACCAGACGTAATCGCCGTTGGTCTTGTGAAGCGCCAGCAAGGCGATGAGCATGCCCGCCGCCGCCACGAGGTTGCCGTGCCGCGCGGTCTTCGGCGAACTCAAAAACTTGATGCCGAGAATGAACAGGACCGCGACGCCGATGATGATGAGAGCGATGGTGGAACTCATGACTATTTCTTTTTCTTGAACATTTGCAGCATCCGGTCGGTGACCATGAAGCCGCCGAAGACGTTGGCCGAGCCGAAAACAACCGCGACAAAGCCGAGAGCCTGTGCGAGGTGCGTGTCCGCGTCCGCCAGCACCAGAATGCCGCCGAACAAAATGATGCCGTGAATGGCATTCGTGCCGGACATCAGCGGCGTGTGCAGCATCGAAGGCACTTTTGAGATGACCTCAAAGCCGACAAAAACGGCAAGGATGAAAATAAACAGGACATTCGTATCCATAAAATTTAGCTGGGTTTCGGAAGGAGTTTTTCGTTCACGATCTTGCCGCCGTGCGTGACGAGGCAGCCCTTGATGATTTCGTCGTCGAGCTTGAGGTTGAAGACCTTTTCCTTTTTGTCCCAGAACTCCTCAATGAGGCTCACGAGGTTCGCAGCGTAAACCTGGCTGGCGTGCAGCGGCACACGTCCGGGCAGGTTGGCAATGCCGACAATCTTCACGCCATTGCGATCGGTCACCTTGTCGTAAACGACGCCTTCAACATTGCCGCCCGTTTCAACCGCCATGTCCACCACGACACTGCCGGACTTCATGGCGTTGAGCATTTCGGCGGTGACGAGGACCGGCGCTTTGCGGCCAAACACCTGCGCGGTGGTGATGACCACATCGGAATCGCCGCAGGTCTTGTTCATCGCCGCGCGTTGCTTTTGGATTTGCTCGTCCGTCAGCGCCTTGGCGTAGCCGTCCTTCGTCTGGCCGGTTTCGCCGAGGTCAATCTTCAAGAATTGTGCGCCGAGCGATTTCACCTGTTCCTCGACGACTGGACGTGTGTCATATGCGGTGACTTTCGCGCCCAGCCGTTTCGCGGTCGCAATCGCCTGCAAACCGGCAACGCCGACGCCGATGATGAACACTTTCGATGGCAAAATCGTGCCCGCCGCCGTCGTCATCATGGGGAAAATCTTGTTGGAATAACGCGCGGCGAGAATGACCGCCTCGTAACCGCCGAGATTTGCCTGCGAGGAAAGCACGTCCATCTTTTGCGCCCGCGTTGTTCGTGGAATAAATTCCATGCTGATGGCGCTCACGCCACGCTCGGCGAATTTGTTGACCAGTTCCTTTTCGTTGAACGGATCGAGCAGGCTCGCGTGGATGGCCCCTTGCTTGAGCCAGGCGATTTCCTCCACCGGCGGTTTGCGCAGGCGCAGGACGATGTCGCCGGAGCCGATGAGCGCCTTGCGGTCGGTGGCAATGGTCGCGCCGGCCTTGGTGTAGGCCTCGTCGGGAAAACCGGCGGCGATGCCGAGGCCGGCCTCGACTTCGACCTGCGCGCCGAGCTTGACAAGTTTGCCCGCGCCGTCCGGCGTCATCGGTGCGCGGTTCTCGCCCGGTTGCATTTCTTTAGGAACTGAAATCTTCATTGTTCTAAAATTGTGACGCGCAGTGTAGCACGGCCCGGATGCGGCGAAACTCAAATGTTGCCATTTCCCAAACTTCTATTGGCATGCCTAATTGGGTGGATGAATCATTCTTTACGATTTCAGTTGAAGTCCGTTTTAATGGCCTTAATGGATGTGCCACCCGAACTTACCGAACCCACTTTACTTCCGTTGGTGGATGGAAATCTCTCAACCGTTTCAATAATGCTTCCGCATTGTCCTCCACCATCACCAATTTGCGGTGTTGGGGACGGATGAATCCTTCACGGGTGGCGTGGTCGAAAAACTCCAGCAAGCCGCTATAAAATCCCGCAGCGTCGAGCAGGCCGAACGGTTTCCGGTGATAACCAAGCTGGCCCCACGCCAGCACCTCGCAGAATTCCTCGAACGTGCCGTAGCCGCCGGGCAGCGCGATGAAGCCGTCGGACAATTCGGCCATCAACGCCTTGCGCTCATGCATGTTTTTCACCACGCGCAGGTCGGGCAGCTTTTCGTGGACGACCTCCTTGATGACGAGCGACTGCGGAATCACGCCGATGACGTGTCCGCCGCAACGCAACGCAGCATCCGCCACGATGCCCATCAATCCAACCATCCCGCCGCCATAGACCAACTCAATTTTTTTGCGCGCCAGCAATTCGCCGAGCTGTTCCGCTGCTTTGGCGTAGTCCGGGCGGGTGCCTTTGTTGGAACCGCAAAAAACGGCGATGCGCTTCATGGTTCGTCTGCCTTGCGGACGGCGGCGATGAACGCGCGGACTTTCGCGTGGTCCTTCTTTCCGGGCGAACTTTCCACACCGCTGGAAACGTCCACCCCAAACGGCCGGACTTTTCGCACGGCGTCGGCGACGTTTTCCGGTGTCAATCCGCCGGCGAGGAAAATGGGCTTGCCGAATTTCTGCGCTTCAATCGCCAGGTCCCAATTGAATTTTTCGCCCGTGCCGCCGCGTGCTTCCTGCGAGAAGGCATCCAGCAAATACGCGTCGGTTGAAAATTTGGGCAATTCCTTCAGCGACTCAGCGTCGCGGATGCGGAACGCCTTCATGCTCATCAATCCGAATTGTGTGCAAAATTCCGGCGGCTCGTCGCCGTGAAATTGCAGCAGGCTCAAATTGCATTCGGCGATGGCGCGGGTGACAAGGTCTTCGTCCGCGTTCACGAAGACACCGGCGCGCATCACGAAAGGAGGAAGCTGTTTTGAGATTTCCGCAGCGGTCTTGATTGCAACGTGGCGCGGGCTGTCGTCGTAAAAATTGAGGCCGAGCGCATCCGCGCCCGCCGCGATGGCGGCCAGCGCGTCCGCGAGGTTCGTGATGCCGCAAATTTTAACCCGCGTGCTCATTTACAATTTTAGATTTACGATTTACGCGCCGTTTTGCGCTTGCGTAGCCAATCGTAAATCGTAAATCGTAAATCGTAAATGAAGTTTCAGCCAACAAGCCGACTGACAACCTGAAAAACGATGAACGCGGCGACGTAGGCGAGGCCGGTCATGTAGGCGATCTGGAACAGCGGCCATTTCCAGCTGCCGGTTTCGCGCCGCACGACCGCCGTGGTGGAAAGACATTGTGCCGCCAAAATGTAAAACACCAGCAGGCTCGCGCATGTGGCCGTGTTGAAAATCGGCGAACCGTCGGTGCGCGTTGCGTGGCGCAGCGAATCGTAAAGCGAATCAGGATTCTTCTCGGCGGTTTCCTTGCCCACGCCATAGACAATCGCGAGGGTGGGAACAATCGCTTCGCGCGCGGCGAATGAACTCAAAATGCCGATGCCAATCTGCCAGTCGTAACCGAGCGGCCGGATGACGGGTTCGATGGCGTGGCCGATGTGGCCAGCAAAGGAATTTTGCAGCGAATTTTGCGCGGTCAGGCGGTCGGCGGTCGCGGTCAACTCATCCGCTTTTCCGGTGTCGCCGGATTTTGCCAGTTGCGCGGCTTGCACGTGCATCGCCACCGCAGCATCTGGCGGGCTGGATTTGGGATAATACGACAGTGCCCACAAAATCAGCGAAATCGCCAGGATGATCGTGCCCGCCTGCCTCACAAAAATTTTCGCGCGGTCGAACGTGTGTAGCAACGCGGTCCGCAGACCGGGCAGGCGATACGGTGGCAGTTCGATCATCAGCGCCTTGCTTTCGCCGGGCAGGATGGTGTGCCGGAAAATCAGCGCCGCGCCGAGTGCGGCCAGAACACCGGTGCCGTAAGCCGCCGTGAACACCGCCGCCGCCTTC
>Ga0181525_10000725_pt1 | contig 28595 bp, 24 predicted proteins | sample PEATcosm2014_Bin_48_FD_121100 | JGI IMG/M metagenome (GOLD analysis project Ga0181525, IMG submission 121100) | Peatland microbial communities from MTU Mesocosm Facility, Houghton, MI, USA - PEATcosm2014_Bin06_10_metaG | ecosystem: Environmental > Terrestrial > Soil > Wetlands > Peat | place... | reverse complement strand
GTAGGTGGCTTGAGCCGGCGCGCGAGCGCCGGCCTAGAGGAATGATCGTCACGGCACGGCAACGTGCCGCACAGAATCCGGCGTACAGGCGGGCTTTGCTTTACAAAACAAAACGGTCCGGCATCAGCCGGACCGTCGCGCGCGCTGCTACCGGCTCAGCGGTGCATTTCGACGTCGCGGATCGCCTTCTGCGTGGCGTGGATCGCTTCGTCCAGGTGATGGATGGCGCGGTCGCGCAGGCCGCGGGTCATCGGGTCGTCTTCCTCGCGGGCGATGTCGGCGTGCACCTTGTGCAGCAGCTCATCGGCCTTGTGCAGTCGGCCGGGGTGGTCGCCGGAGAAATCGGCTCCCGGGTGGTCGTGCAGGTCCTTGCCGTCGTCGATGGCCGCGTGCTTGATCTCGTTGATCGTCTCGTCGATGCGCGTGATCGCGACATCTTCCTCGGCGCTGACCGCCGCATCGCCCTGACGGTGCTCGAGCATCCAGCGCGCCGCGCGCAGGTCGCTCAGGGCATGCAGGTAGGCCGGGTGCTTGCCCGGCAGGTCGGCCTGGGCGCCCAGCGGCAGCAGGACGGCAAGCAGGATGGGTGCGAAGCGGGCGAGATTCTTCATGACGGTGGCAGCTCCAGAAAAGTTGGGATCGGGCCTGATGGCCTCTTGCGCCTGCCCCCGTGCATCCAGCGCGGCGGCGGCACCTGAATAACGGGTTAATCGTACTTAAGGCCGACAGGACCCACCGTCGGACATGTAACGATTGGCAAGCGCGTGCGGCGCGAACGCGCTGCCGGTCGGCGCGCCGCCGCGGCCCTTCGTCAGCGCCGGGCCGACGGGCGGCGCCGCGCCGACGCGCGCAACTTCTTCAGACTTCACCTTCACAACGCAGGCTATCTGCTTAATTCGAGAGGTTTTTCTCCTCTCGAGTCTGCTTGCAGAATCGACGCTAAGTGCTTGTACCGATTGGGAAAAAGCAGATTTCCCGCCTTGACCGCCGGGTATCGATGGACTACAGTCGCACCTCGGTGGAAAAAAGTGGGAGATTGTGGATTAGTGAGCGGTCGCCAACCTGGAAAGTCAGGTCTCTACGTCGATTGCCGCACTTCCGCAAGAATACTCGGTGTTTCAAGGTGCATCCAAGCTGTCGCTCGACCCGAAGGGGCGGATCTCCATGCCAACGCGGCACAGGGATCAGCTGGTCGCGGGTTGCGAGGGGCGTCTTACCCTGACCCGGCACCCGGACGGTTGCCTGCTGGTCTATCCACGCCCCCGCTGGGAAAGCAAGCGCGAGGAACTGGCGGTACTGCCGTATTCGGCGCGCGCGCTGCAGCGCCTGTTGCTGGGCAATGCGATCGATCTCGACCTGGACAGCGCGGGGCGCCTGTTGATCCCCAGCGGGCTGCGCGAGGACGCGCGGCTGGTGCGCGACGCCACGCTGATCGGCATGGGCGCACACTTCGAGCTGTGGGAGCCCGAGCTCCTGCGGCAGAACGAGGAGCGCGATCTGGCCAACGGCCTGCCCGATGCGGCAGCCGGATTTTCCTTCTGATCGTCGTGAGCACGAATGACGGCCGCAGCGCACGCACAAACCGGGGCCTCGGTGCCTCCGCCGTCCGCCCACGCGCCCGTGCTGCTCGCGGCCGCGGTGGCCGGACTGGTGACCGACCCGGCCGGAACCTACGTCGATGCGACCTTCGGCCGTGGCGGCCATGCGCGCGCGATTCTCGCGGCGCTGGCGCCGCAGGGACGCTTGATCGCGCTCGATCGCGATCCCCAGGCCGCCGAGGCGGCGCGCAGCTGGACGGACCCGCGCTTCACCTTCGTGCACAGCGAGTTCTCGCGCCTCGCGGCCGTGCTGGCGGAGCTCGAGATTGCCCGCATCCAGGGGCTGCTGGTCGACCTGGGCGTGTCCTCGCCCCAGTTCGACGACCCGCTGCGCGGCTTCTCGCTGCGCTTCGACGGGCCGCTGGACATGCGGATGAATCCGCAGCAGGGGCTGTCGGCGGCGCAATGGCTGGCCCAGGTCGAGGCGGACGATCTGCGACGGGTGCTGCGCGACTATGGTGACGAGCGGTTTGCTGCATCGGTTGCAAAGGCGATTGTGGCTCGCCGCGAGGATGGGCGGCCGATCGTGCGCACCGCGGACCTTGCCGCTGTCGTGGCGTCTGCGATCCCCTTCAAAAGCCGCAAGGATCCGCTCCAGCATCCGGCCACCCGCACCTTTCAGGCTATACGGATTTTCATCAATCAGGAGCTTGCGGAGGTGGCGATGATCCTCGAGAGCGGACTCGCGGCGCTCGCGCCGGGCGCACGCCTGGCGGTCATCAGCTTCCACTCGCTCGAGGACCGCGTCGTCAAGCGCTTCATCGATGCCCAGGCGCATCCGGAGCGCGCCTACGGGCGGCTGCCGCTGCGCGAATCGCAGTTGCCGCGGCCGCGCCTGGTGCCGCTGGCGCGGATCGCGCCGGACGAGGTCGAGATGCAGGCCAATCCGCGGGCGCGCTCGGCCCACCTGCGCATCGCCGAGCGCACCGCCGAGCCGCTGGCCGATGGCGCCGCCGCAGGGTCCGCGCGATGAGCGCGCGCGCGGGCCGCCGCTCCGCGTCCTACCTGCCGGCGGCGCTGTCGCCGGCATGGTCGTTCGCCCTGTCGTCGACTCTGGCGGCGCTGTCCGCCGCCCTGCTGGTGGCCGCCGCGCTGGCGCTGGTGATCTCGCAATACCGCTCCCGCCAGCTGTTCGCCGAGCTGGAGGTCGCGCAGCAGGAGTCCAAGGCGCTGACCGCCGAAGGCGCGCGCCTGCGCGCCGACCTGGGCCGCGCAGCCCAGCCGGCCACCGTCGAGGCGGTGGCGCGGCGCCTGGGCATGCGCGTCATCAACCCGGACCGTGTCGTCATGCTGCCCGCGACCGGTGCCGCCGACGCGGGCGGCGCGCGCGCGGGGCGGCCATGAGGGTGCCGGGCGCCGGGCCGCTGCCCGCGCAGGGTCGCGGCGCGCGCCGCGGTGCGGCCGCGAAGGGCGAGCCGCGCCGGCGCGCCGGCACCGGCAACATCCGCCGCGACGACCTGCTCGCCGTGCGGCTGCCGGCCTGGCGCTCGAAGCTGCTGCTGTTCACGCTGTTCTGCGCGTTCGGCGCCCTCACGGCGCGGGTCGTCTACCTGCAGGGCGGCTGGTCCACCGGATTCCTGCTGCGCCAGGGCGAGCAGCGCTATGCGCGCACGCTGCTGGAGGCGCCGACCCGCGGCACGATCTTCGACCGCAACGGCGTGGTCCTGGCCGCTTCGGTTCCGGCCCGCGCGGTCTGGGCCAACCCCGACGATTTCTCCGCCGACAGCCATCAGCGCGCGCAGCTCGCGCATCTGCTCGACATGTCCCCGGAGGAGCTGCGCCGGCGCATGGCCAACGAGGACCGCAGCTTCGTCTACCTGCGCCGCCAGCTCGACCCGGAGATCGCCCAGCGGATCGAGAGCCTGAACATCGCCGGCGTGCATACGGCGCGCGAGTCGCGTCGCCAGTACACCGAAGGCGCGGTCACCTCGCACCTGCTGGGGTTCACCAACGTGGGCGAGCACGGCCTCGAGGGCGTGGAGCGCGAATACGAGCCGGTGCTCGGCGGCCAGACGGGCCTGCGCCACGTGATCGAGGACCGCCTGCACCACACCATCGAGGACGACTGGGTGCGCGAGCCGGTGCAGGGCAAGGACATCGCGCTGGCGATCGACGACCGCATCCAGTACATCGCCCACGCCGCCGTGAAGCAGGCGGCCGAGAGCAACAACGCCCGCGCGGCGGCGGCCGTGGTGCTCGATGCGCGCACCGGCGAACTGCTGGCGCTGGCCAACTGGCCGGACTTCGATCCGGCCCAGCGCGGCGCCATCGATCCGAACCAATTCCGCGACCGCGCCGTCACCGACACGTTCGAGCCCGGTTCGACCCTCAAGCCGTTCTCGATCGCCACGGCCATCGAGACCGGCGTCGTCAAGCCCGAGACGGTGATCGATACGGCGCCGGGCCGCATCACCATCAGCGGCCGCACGATAAGCGACGAGCATCCGCATGCGGCGTTGACGGTCGAGCAGGTCGTCGCCAAGTCCAGCAACGTGGGCACCAGCAAGATCGCCCTGCAGATGCCGGCCCAGGCGATCTGGGAGACCCTGACGGCCGTGGGTTTCGGCCAGGTGCCGCACGCGGGACTGTCCGGGGCGGTCACGGGGCGCTTGCGGCCGGCCAGCACCTGGCGGCCGGTCGAACAGGCCACCATCGCCTACGGCTACGGCATCTCGGTGTCGCTGCTGCAGCTGGCGCATGCCTACCTGATCTTCGCCCGCGACGGCGATATCGTCCCGGTGTCGGTGCTGCGGATGGATGCGCCGGTCGTGCCGGTGCAGGTCATCAGCCCGGCCACCGCCGCCAAGATGCGCCGCATGCTCGAGCTGGCCACCAGCGACGAGGGCACGGCGCCGGCGGCGCGCATCCCGGGCTACCGGGTCGCGGGCAAGACCGGCACGGCGCGCAAGCTCCAGGACGGCCATTACATCGACTCCTACGTGTCGTCGTTCGTCGGCATCGCGCCGGCCTCCGATCCGCGCATCGTCGTCGCCGTCATGGTCGACAATCCGCGCGCCGGGCGGTTCTTCGGCGGCGACGTCGCGGCCCCGGCCTTCGGCGTGATCGCCGCCGGCACGCTGCGCGCGATGCAGGTCACGCCCGATGCACCGTCGGGCCAGCTGGCGCAAGCCGCCCCGGGAGGCTGAGCGTGAACGCCGAGTCGCTCATCCCGGCCGCGGCCGGCCCCGCCGCGGTGGTGCGCTGGCTGCGCACCCATGTCGCGCCGGCGGCCGACCTGCGCCTGGACAGCCGTGCGGTCGCGGCCGGCGACGTATTCATCGCGCTGGCCGGCCGCCGCGCCGACGGCGCCGATTTCGTGCCCGCGGCGCTGGCGCGCGGCGCTGCCGCGCTGCTGGTCGAGGCCGACGCCGGCGCGCGCCTCGCCGCAACGCCGCCCGGGGCCGTGCCGGTGCTGGCCGTGCCGGACCTGCGGGCCGCGCTCGGGCCGATCGCGGCGGCGTATTACGGCGACCCGACCGCCGCGCTGCGCACCATCGGCATCACCGGCACCAACGGCAAGACCTCGAGCTGCCTGTGGCTGGCCCGCGTGCTCGGCGCCGCCGGACAGCGCTGCGCCACGATAGGCACGCTGGGCTGCGGCTTTCCCGAGGCATTGCGCAGCGACGAGAGCACGCTCACCACGCCCGATGCGGCCAGCGTCCAGCGGATGGCGCGCGCGGCGTGCGAGCAGGGCGCCACCGCACTGGCGATGGAGGTCTCGTCCATCGGCCTGGACCAGGGCCGGGTCGACGGCGTCCGCTTCCAGGTGGCGCTGTTTACCAACCTGAGCCGCGACCATCTCGACTACCACGCCGACATGGACGGCTACGCGGCGGCCAAGCGCAAGCTGTTCGACTGGCCCACGCTGCGCCAGGCGGTGCTCAACCTCGACGACCCGTTCGGCCGCACGCTGGCTGCCGAGCTCGCGGCTCGCCCGGCGGGGCGCCGGCCGACCGTCATCGGCGTCGCCACCGGCGCCCCGGCACCGGCCGCGCCTGGCGCGCCTTTCGACATCACCCTGCATGCCGAGGCCGTGGAACACCGTCCCGGGGGCCTGCGCTTTCGCGTCGCGTGCGAACGCGCCGGCGCGCCGGCACGCGAGGTCGCCGACATCGATACCGGCCTGTTCGGCGATTTCAACGTCGCCAACCTGCTCGGCGTGCTGGGCGCGGCACTGGCCTGCGGCATCGCGCTGCCGCGCGCCGCGCAGGCGGTCGCGGCGCTCGAGGCGCCGCCCGGGCGCCTGCAGCGCGTGGCGCGAGCCGGGGCGGCCGCGGACGGCGCCGAACCGCTGGCCATCGTCGACTACGCGCATACGCCCGATGCCATCGCCAAGGCCCTGCAGGCGCTGCGGCCCATCGCGCGCGCGCGCGGCGGCCGCCTCTGGATCGTGTTCGGCGCCGGCGGCGATCGCGATCGCGGCAAGCGCCCGGTGATGGCGGCCGCGGCGGCCGCGGCGGCCGACGCGATCGTCCTCACCAGCGACAACCCGCGCGGCGAGGATGCCGAGTGCATCCTCGACGACCTGGCCGGCGGCATCCCCTCCGGCATCGCCTTCGACCGGCTGGCCGACCGCGGCGCGGCGGTGCACGCGACCCTGGGCCGCGCCGCCGCGGCCGACGTGGTTCTGATCGCCGGCAAGGGGCACGAGAACTACCAGGAGATCGCCGGCCGGCGCCTGCCGTACTCGGACGCGGCCGCGGCCAGTGCCGCGCTCGACGCCCGCGCCGCGCGCACGGGGGTGGCGCCATGATGTCGGTCGCGCAGGCGCATGCCGCGCTCGCGGCCGACGGCGCCTGCCGGCTGCTGGGCAACGGCGCGGCGCAGTTCACCACCGTGTCGATCGACACCCGGACGCTGGCCGCCGGCGCGCTCTATGTGGCGCTGCGTGGCGAGCGCTACGACGGCCACGACTTTGCCGCGGCCGCGGCCCAGCGCGGCGCCGTCGCGCTGCTGGTCGAGCGCGAGCTGCCGGCCGGCACGGCCGGCGCCCTGCCGCAGCTCGTCGTCGGCGATTCCCGCGATGCCCTCGGGCGGCTCGCCGCGGCCTGGCGGCGGCGATTCACGCTGCCGCTGATCGCGGTGACCGGCAGCAACGGCAAGACCACGACGACACAGATGATCGCGGCGGTGCTCGCCGCAGCCTACGGCGAACGCGACGGCGAGCCGTGCTGGTTCGCGACCCGCGGCAACCGCAACAATGAAATCGGCGTTCCCTTGATGCTGCTCGAGCTGCGGCCCGGCCACCGCGCCGCGGTCCTGGAACTCGGCATGAACCATCCGGGCGAGATCGAGCGCCTGGCCGGCTGGGCCCGGCCGGACGTCGCGCTGGTCACCAACGCGCAGCGCGAGCACCAGGAGTTCCTCGATTCGGTCGCCGCCACCGCGCGCGAGAACGGCGCGGTCATCGCCGCGCTGGCGCCGGGCGGCACCGCCGTGTTTCCCGCCGACGACGCGTGCGCGCCGATCTGGCGCGAACGCGCCGGCGCCCGCCGCATCGTCGATTTCGCGCTCGACGGCATGGCGGCCGTGTGCGGCACCGTGGAGCTGGGGCCGCAGCATTGCGGCCTGCACCTGCGCACGCCGGCCGGCCCGATCGCGGTGGAGCTCCCGGTGGCCGGCCTGCACAACGCCCGCAATGCGCTGGCCGCGAGCGCCGCCTGCATCGCCGCCGGCGTGGCGCCGGCGGCCGTCGCGCGGGGGCTTGCCGCCTTCGCCCCGGTCACCGGGCGCGGCACGCGCCGCCGCGCGGCCGATGGCGCCGTGCTGATCGACGAGAGCTACAACGCCAATCCCGATTCGGTGCGCGCCGCCGTCGACCTGCTGGCCCAGCAACCGGGCCCGCGCGTGCTCGTGCTGGGCGACATGGGCGAAGTGGGCGCGCGCGGTCCGGAATTCCACGACGAAGTCGGCGCCTATGCGCGCGAGCGCGGCGTCGACCTGCTGCTCGCGCTGGGCGAGCAGTCGGCGCGCGCGGCGCGCGCCTTCGGCCCCGGGGCGCGCCATTTCGCGACGATCGATGCGCTCATCGAGGCCGCGCAGGCGGCGGCGCGGCCGGCGACGCCCGGCGGGCCGCCGGCGACGATCCTCGTCAAGGGTTCACGCTTCATGCGCCTGGAGCGCGTCGTCGCCGCGCTGGCTCCGCCGGGCGGCGGCGCGGCGGCCGCCGCCGGCCACGGATCGGAGCAGCATGCTTAAGGAACTCTTCCAGTGGCTGTCGCAGGATTACCACAGCTTCGCGGTCTTCAACTACCTCACGCTGCGCGCGGTGCTCGCCGCGGCGACGTCGCTGATGATCGGCCTGTTCGCCGGCCCGCACGTGATCCGCAAGCTGGCGGCGCTCAAGATCGGCCAGGCCGTGCGCCCCGAGGGTCCGCAATCGCACCTGAGCAAATCGGGCACGCCGACGATGGGCGGCGCGCTGATCCTGATCTCGATCGCCATCACCACGCTGCTGTGGGCCGACCTGGCCAACCGATTCGTCTGGGCGGTGCTGCTGGTGACCCTGGCCTTCGGCGCGATCGGCTGGGTCGACGACTACCGCAAGGTCGTGCACCGCAATCCCAAGGGCATGTCGAGCCGGGAGAAGTACCTGTGGCAGTCGCTGGTGGGGGTGCTGGCCGCCTTCTACCTGGCCTTCGCCATCGCCGCGCCCTCGACCTCGCAGATCTGGCCGCTGGTGCAGCAGTGGGCGGGCAACGGCTTCGTGCTCGACCTGCCGGCCCGCTCGGACCTCATCGTGCCCTTCTTCAAGAACATCGGCTACCCGATGGGCGTGCTCGGCTTCGCCGTGCTCTCGTACTTCGTGATCGTCGGCGCCAGCAACGCGGTCAATCTCACCGACGGCCTCGACGGCCTGGCGATCATGCCCACGGTGATGATCGGCGCGGCGCTGGGCGTGTTCGCCTACGTCATCGGCCGCGCCGACTTCGCCCGCTACCTGCTCTTTCCCTACATCCCCGGTGCCGGCGAGCTGGTCATCTTCTGCGGCGCGATGGCCGGCTCGGGCCTGGCCTTCCTCTGGTTCAACGCCTATCCCGCGCAGGTGTTCATGGGTGACGTCGGCGCGCTCGCGCTCGGCGCCGCCCTGGGCACCATGGCGGTGATCCTGCGCCAGGAGATCGTGCTGTTCATCATGGGCGGCGTGTTCGTCGCCGAGACCGTGTCGGTGATGATGCAGGTGGCGTACTTCCGCTGGAGCGGCGGCAAGCGGATCTTCCGCATGGCGCCGCTGCACCACCATTTCGAACTCTCGGGCTGGAAGGAGACGCAGGTGGTGGTGCGCTTCTGGATCATCAGCATGATGCTGGTGCTCGTCGGCCTGTCGACCTTGAAGATCCGCTGATGAAGCGCGCACTGGTGATCGGACTCGGGGAGAGCGGCATCGCGGCGGCGCGCTGGCTGGCGCGCGAGGGCTGGCTGCTGCGGGTCGCCGACACGCGCGCCGCGCCGCCGATGCAGGCGGCCCTGCAGGCCGAGCTGCCCGAGGCGCAGCTCGCCACCGGTCCGTGGGACGCGGCGCTGCTCGACGACGTGGAACTGGCGGTGCTGAGCCCCGGCCTGTCGCCGCTGCAGGAGCCGCTGCGCACGCTGCTGGCCGGCGCCGCGCAGCGCGGCATCGACGTGGTCGGCGAGATCGAGCTCTTCGCCCGCGCGCTGGAGCGCCTGCGCGCCGAGCGCGGCTACGCGCCGGGCGTGCTGGGCGTCACCGGCACCAACGGCAAGACGACGACGGTGCGGATGGTCGAGCGCATGCTCGAGCAGGGCGGCCGCAGCGTGCGTGCCGCCGGCAACATCTCGCCCAGCGCGCTCGACGCCCTGCGCGCCGCGCTCGACGAGGAGCGCCTGCCCGATTTCTGGGTGCTCGAGCTGTCGAGCTTCCAGCTGGCCACCACCTCGTCGCTGGCCTGCACGGCCGCGGCGGTGCTGAATATCACCCAGGACCATCTCGACTGGCACGGCAGCTTCGACGACTACCGGGCGAGCAAGCTGCGCATCTTCGCGCCGATGACCTTCCGCGTGTTCAATCGCGACGACCCCGCGACCCGCGACCTGGCCACCGCGCCCGCCCTGCCCGGCGCCGGTCCGTCGGACGCGCCGGCCGCCAGTTTCGGCGCGGGCGCGCCGCAGCAGCTCGCGCAGTTCGGCCTGGCGCGCGATGCCGGCCTGCTCTGGCTGGCCTGCACCGACGAGGCGCCGCCGCGCAGTCGCGGCCGCGGCCGGCGCGGCGGACGCGAGCCCGCGGCAGCGGCCCTGCTCGGTCCGGCGCCGCTGGAGGAGGGCGAACTGCCGGCGGTCCATCGGCTGATGCCGATCGACGCGCTGGCGGTGCGCGGCACGCACAACGCCCTCAATGCGCTCGCGGCGCTGGCCCTGGTGCGCGCCGTGGGCGCGCCGCTCGCGCCGGCGCTGCGCGCACTGGGCAGCTTCCGCGGCGAGCCGCATCGCACCGAGGCGGTGGCACGGATCGCCGGCGTCGAGTACATCGACGACAGCAAGGGCACCAACGTCGGCGCCACCGTGGCCGCGCTCGAAGGGCTGGCGGCGGGCCGGCCCGCGGCCGAGGGCGCGGCGCCGGCCGATGCGCGGCGCATCATCGTCATCCTCGGCGGCGACGGCAAGGGCCAGTCGTTCGAGCCGCTGGCCGCGGCCGTCCGTGCCCACGCGCGCGGCGCGCTGCTGATCGGCAAGGATGCGGCGCACATCGCCCAGGCGCTCGAGGGCAGCGGCGTGCCGTTGTTGTTCCCGGCCGACCTGCCCGCCGCGGTCCACGCGGCTGCCGGCCTGGCGCAGGCCGGCGACATCGTCCTGCTGTCGCCGGCCTGCGCCAGCCTCGATGCGTTCCGCAACTACGCGCATCGGGCCGAGGTGTTTCGCGCCGCGGTGGCGCAGCTGGCCGCCGCCACCGTCCCCGCCCGCGACGGCGCCGCGCCTGCGCCCGGGAGCGCCGGATGAAGCTGCCCGGCTTCCTGCAACGGTCCCGCAAGCCCGCGGCCGGCGGCGCGCCGACCACGCCGGGCGGCGCGGTGTTCGCGCTGGCCGGCTTCGGCGCGGCCGGCGGCCGGGCGCGCGCCGGCACCCCCGGGCTGCGCGCGGTCGACGGCACGCTGCTGCTGCTCATCGCCGGCCTGCTGCTGTTCGGCCTGGTGATGGTCTTCTCGGCCTCGATCGCGCTCACCGACTCGCCGCGCTACAAGGTGACGCCGGGCTATTTCGCGATCCGCCATCTCGTCTCGATGATCATCGCCCTGGGAGTCGCGGCGCTGGCCTTCTGCATGCCGGTCGCCACCTGGCAGCGCGTCGCGCCGTGGGCGTTCGCCCTGGCCGGCCTGCTGCTGGTGGTCGTGCTGATTCCCGGCGTGGGCAAGGGCGCGCTGGGCGCGCGCCGCTGGATCGGCCTGGGCGGCCTGAACCTGCAGCCCTCGGAGGTGATGAAGTTCGCCTGCGTGATCTACGCCGCCGACTTCACCGTGCGCAAGCAGGACTTCATGCACGACTTCCGCAAGGGCTTCGCGCCGATGGCCGGGGTGATGGCCGTGGTCGGCGTCCTGCTGCTGCTGCAGCCGGACCTGGGGGCCTTCGGGGTGGTGGTCTCGATCAGCATGGCGATCCTCTTCCTCGGCGGGGTCAACGGCCGCCTGTTCGCGTCCATCACCGCGGCGCTGGTCGTCACCTTCATGAGCGTGATCTGGGCGAGCCCGTGGCGGCGCGAGCGCATCTTCGCGTATCTCGATCCCTGGTCGACCGAGAACGCGCTGGGGCGCGGCTACCAGCTGTCGCATTCGCTGATCGCCTTCGGGCGCGGCGAATGGTTCGGCGTGGGCCTCGGTGCCAGCGTCGAGAAGCTGCACTACCTGCCGGAGGCGCACACCGACTTCCTGATGTCGGTCATCGGCGAGGAGTTCGGCCTGGTCGGCGTGCTGGTGGTGATCGTCTCCTTCTACTGGCTGGTGCGCCGCGCCTTCGAGATCGGACGCCAGGCCATCGCGCTGGAGCGCACCTTCTCGGGCCTGGTGGCCCAGGGCATAGGCACGTGGATGGGGCTGCAGGCCTTCATCAACATCGGCGTGGCCACGGGCCTGCTGCCCACCAAGGGGCTGACGCTGCCGCTGATGAGCTACGGCGGGTCGGCGCTGATGAGCTCGCTGGCGGCGCTGGCGATACTGCTGCGCGTCGACTACGAGAACCGCGTGCTGATGCGCGGCGGCAAGCTCGCCGGAGAGACCCGATGACGGCCGCCGCCGCGCGCCGCCTGCTGATCGTCGCCGCCGGGACCGGCGGCCACGTCATGCCCGGCCTGGCGGTGGCAGAGGCATTGCGCGCGCGCGGCTGGTCGGTGAGCTGGCTGGGCACCACCGGCGGCATGGAGCGCGCCCTGGTCGAGGGCGCGGGCCTGCGCTTCGACGCGGTGGCGTTCTCCAGCATCCGCGGCCGCGGCGCCGCCGCGTTCGCGCGCGGCCTGGTGCGCCTGGTGCGTGCCGCCGGCGCCAGCGTGGCCATCGTGCGCCGCGTCGCGCCCGACGCGGTGTTCACCACCGGCGGCTACATCGCCGTGCCGGCCGGCTTCGCGTCGGCGTGGCTGCGCCGGCCCCTGCTGTTCCTCAATGCCGACGCCGCGCCGCAGCTGTCGCTGCGGCTGCTGCTGTTGCCGCTGCTGCGCGTGGTGCGGGTGGTACTGTGCGGCTTCGACGGCGCCGCGGCCCGCCTGGCCGGCGCGCGCGCGCGCGTCAGCGGCGCGCCGGTGCGCGCGTCCATCGTCGCCGTCGCCGATCCGGCCGTGCGCTTTGCCGACCGCAGCGGCCCGCTGCAGCTGCTGGTGATCGGCGGCAGCCTGGGCGCGCGGGTGCTCAACGAGGTGGTGCCCGAGGCGCTGGCGCTGCTCGACCCGCTCGAGCGGCCGCGGGTCGTCCACCAGTGCGGCGCCGGCAACGATGCGGCTACCCGCACCGCCTACGAGCGCCTGGGCGTCGCCGCCGAGGTCATGCCGTTCATCGACGACATGGCGCAGCGCTACGCCGCCGCCGACGTGGTGCTGTGCCGCGCCGGAGCGATCACCGTCACCGAGCTGTGCGTCGCCGGCGTGCCGGCGGTGCTGGTGCCGCTGGTGGCCGCCACCACCGACCATCAGCGCGCCAATGCCGAGTTTCTCGCCGCCCACGGCGCCGCCATCCACCTGCCGCAGTCCGAGTGCCGGCCCGCGCCGCTGGCCGGCGTGCTGCGCGCGCTCGGCCGCGCGCGGCTGCGCGAGATGGCCGGCCGGGCGCGGGCGCTGGGCCGTCCGGACGCGACCGCGCGCGTGGTCGCCGAGATCGAATCGCTGGTTCCGGCCGGAGCGGCCGGCGCATGAAAGCAACGATGGACCCGCACATGAAGACCGCAAGCCGGCCGGGAGCCGCAGCGTGAAGCACGCCATCCGCCACCTGCATTTCGTCGGCATCGGCGGCTCCGGCATGAGCGGCATCGCCGAGGTGATGCTCAACCTGGGCTACGTGGTCAGCGGCTCGGACGCGAGCCCGGGGGCCGCGACCCAGCGCCTGCAGTCGCTGGGGGCCCGGATCGACGCCGAGCACGCCGCCGCGAACGTCAAGGATGCCGACGCGCTGGTGGTTTCCTCGGCGATCCGCAGCGACAACCCGGAACTGGTGGCCGCGCGCGCACGGCGCATCCCGGTGGTGCCGCGCGCCGAGATGCTGGCCGAGCTGATGCGTCTGAAGCAGGGCATCGCCATCGCCGGCACCCATGGCAAGACCACCACCACCAGCCTGGTGGCGAGCATCCTCGCCGCCGGCGGCCTTGACCCGACCTTTGTCATCGGCGGCCGCCTCAACTCGGCCGGCGTCAACGCGCGGCTGGGCGCCGGCGAGTACATCGTGGTCGAAGCCGACGAATCCGACGCCAGTTTCCTGCACCTGTCGCCGGTGATCTCCGTGGTCACGAACATCGACAACGACCACATGGAGACCTACGGCCACGACCTGGCGCGGCTGCGCCAGGCCTTCGTCGAGTTCATCGCCCGCCTGCCGTTCTACGGCCGCGCCGTGCTGTGCATCGACGACCAGCGCGTGCGCGAGATCCTGCCGCTGGTCTCCAAGCCGGTCCTGACCTATGGCTTCGCCGCCGACGCGCAGGTACGCGCCGTTGCCGCGCTGCCCGACGGCACCGGCATGCGCTTCACCGTAGAGCGCGACGGGCGCGCCGCGCTGGCGGTGCGCCTGGCGCTGCCCGGCGAGCACAACGTGCGCAATGCGCTGGCGGCGATCGCGGTCGCGCAGGAACTCGGCCTGCCGGACGCGGCCGTGCTCGAGGCGCTCGAGGGCTTCAAGGGCGTCGGGCGGCGCTTCGCGCGCATGGGCGAGATCCCGATCGCCGGCGGCGCATTCACGCTCATCGACGACTACGGCCACCATCCGGTCGAGATGGCCGCGACGCTGAGCGCGGCGCGCGGCGCCTTCCCCGGCCGGCGCATCGTGCTGGTCTTCCAGCCGCACCGCTACACGCGCACCCGCGACTGCTTCGAGGATTTCATCGACGTGCTGTCGCGCGCCGATGCGCTGCTGCTGACCGAGATCTATCCCGCGGGCGAGGCGCCCATCGTCGCGGCCGACGGCCGCAGCCTCGCGCGCGCGCTGCGCGTGGCCAGCCGCATCGAGCCGGTGTTCGTCGAGAGCGTCGAGGCGCTGCCGCGCGCGGTGCTCGATGCCGCGCGGCCCGGCGACGTCGTCATCACCATGGGCGCCGGCTCGATCGGCGCCGTCGCCCAGAAACTGGCCGCACCATGACCCAAGCCGCCGCCAATGCGTCCGCGCCGCCCGATCCGGCCGTCGCCGCCCGCTACGGCCGCGTCGGCGTGCTGTTCGGCGGCCGCTCCTCGGAGCGCGAGGTCTCGCTGCTGTCCGGTGCGGCGGTGCTGCAGGCGCTGCTGCAAAGCGGCGTGGACGCCCACGCCTTCGATCCCGCGGTCGGCACGCTCGCCGAGCTCGAGTCCGCGCGCTTCGACCGCGTCTTCCTGGTGCTGCACGGCCGCTACGGCGAGGACGGCACGATCCAGGGCGTTCTCGAGACGCTGGGCATCCCGTATACCGGCAGCGGCGTGCAGGCCTCCGCGATCGCCATGGACAAGGTCACGACCAAGAAGCTCTGGGAGGCGGCGGGCCTGCCCACTCCGGCGTGGGTGCACCACCAGCCGGGCGACACGCTGCCCGACCTGGCGCGCCTGGGCGCGGCGCTGGTGATCAAGCCGGTGAGCGAAGGCTCGACCTTCGGCGTCAGCAAGGTCGGCGCCGGCGATGCGGCCGCGGTGCAGGCGGCGATCGCCGCGGCGCGCGGCTTCGATCCCGGCGTGCTGATCGAGGAGTGCATCGTCGGCCGCGAGCTGACCTGCGCCGTGCTCGGCGAGGGGCGCGGCGCCCGCGCGCTGCCGCTGATCGAGATCCGCGCGCCCGGCGCCAACTACGACTACCACAACAAGTATTTCAGCGACGACACCCAGTACCTGTGTCCGGCGCCGGTCGACGCCGCGCTCGCCGGGCGCATCAGCGAACTGTGCGTGCGCGCCTATCGGGCGGTGGGCGCGCGCGGCTGGGGCCGCATCGACGTGATGCTGCGCGCCGCCGGCGCGGGCGAACAGCCCTACCTGCTGGAGATCAACACGGCGCCGGGCATGACCGGCCATTCGCTGGTGCCGATGGCCGCGCGCGCCGCGGGGATGGATTTTGCGGCGCTGGTGCTGCACATCCTCGATGGCGCGCGCCTGGAGATCGGCCGATGAGCGCCGGCATGCTGCTGCGCTGGGGGACGCGCCTCGCCCTGGGCGCCGCGCTCGCCGCGGCGCTGGCGGCCGGCCTGGTCTGGCTGGCCCAGCGGCCGCGCTTCGATTTCCAGCGCATCGAGGTGGTGGGCGACCTGCGCCACGTCAGCCGCGCGGCGCTGCGCGCGGCCATCGCCGGCCGCCTGCACGGCAACTTCTTCACGATGCATCTGGCCGAGGCCCGCTCCGCCTTCGAGGCCATCCCCTGGGTCGCCGCCGCCTCGGTGCGGCGCGTCTGGCCCGGCTGCCTGGTCGTCACCCTGGTCGAGCGCCGCGCCGTGGGCGTATGGAGCGACGGCCGGGTGGTCTCCGACGCCGGACAGCTGTTCGACGTGAATCCCGCCGAGGCCGAACTCGACGGGCCGCAGGTCGAGTTCTCGGGGCCGCCGGCGCTGGCCGCCGAGGCGGTGCGCAAGCTCGCCAGCCTGGACGCCGCCCTGCAGCCGCTGCCGGCGACGATCGCCGCCATCGACATTTCCGAGCGCGCCTCCTGGAGCGTGCGCACGCTGGCGGGCCAGACCCTCGACCTGGGCCGCGATGACCCGCCGGGCAGCGTCCAGGCGCGCCTGGACGCGATCGTGGCCAACTACCCGCTGGTGGTGGCGCAGCTGAGCGGGCCTCCCGCGCACATCGACGCGCGTTACAACAACGGCTTTGCCGCAACGAGACAATGAAGAACGAAAGCAAGGAACTGATCGTCGGCCTCGACATCGGCACCTCGAAGGTGGTCGCGGCCGTTGCCGAGATCCTGCCCGACGGCGGCTTCCAGGTGATCGGCCTGGGCCAGTCGCGCTCCGAGGGGTTGCGCAAGGGCGTGGTGGTCAACATCGAGGCCACCGTGCGGGCGATCCGCGGCGCGCTGGAGGAGGCCGAGCTGATGGCCGCCTGCCGCATCACCGACGTCTACATCGGCATCGCCGGCAGCCACATCAAGGGCGTGAATTCCAGCGGCATGGTGGCCATCAAGGACCGCGAGGTCGCGGCCACCGACGTCGAGCGCGTCATCGAGACCGCGCGCGCGGTGCATATCCCCACCGACCAGCAGGTGCTGCACGTGCTCACCCAGGAATTCATCGTCGACGGCCAGGAGGACATCCGCGAGCCGATCGGCATGAGCGGCGTGCGCCTCGAGGTGCGGGTGCACATCGTCACCGGCGCGGTGAGCGCCGCGCAGAACGTCGTCAAGTGCGTGCGCCGCTGCGGGCTGGAGGTGCAGGACATCATCCTGCAGCCGCTGGCCTCGGCGCTGTCGGTGCTCACCGCCGACGAGCGCGAGCTCGGCGTGGCGCTCATCGACATCGGCGGCGGCACGACCGACATCACCGTGTTCACCGGCGGGGCGATCCGCCACACCGCCGTCATTCCGATCGCCGGCGACCAGATCACCAATGACATCGCCATGGCCCTGCGCACGCCGATTCCCGAGGCCGAGGAGCTCAAGCTCGGCCACGGCATGGCCAAGGAGGTGCTGGCCGACGCGGGCGAGCGCATCGAGATCGCCGGCATCGGCGACCGGCCGACGCGCCTGCTCTCGCGCCAGGCGCTGGCGGCGGTGATCGAGCCGCGCGTCGAGGAGCTGTTCACGATCGCGCAGCGCGTCATCCGCGAATCGGGCTTCGAGGACCGGCTCGCCAGCGGCATCGTGCTCACCGGCGGCAGCTCGATGCTGCCGGGCATCGCCGAGCTGGCCGAGGACGTGTTCCTGCGCCCGGCACGCACCGGCTGGCCGTCGTATTCGGGGCCGCTGGCCGACGTCGTGCGCAATCCGCGCTATGCGACGGTCATGGGGCTGCTGGTGGAGGCCTATGCGCAGCGCCAGCGCGGCCGCAAGGCGGTGGCGCGCAGCGGCCCGCTCAAGGGGGCGATGGGGCGGATCAGGGAATGGATCGTCGGCAATTTCTAGATTCAGGGATGGCGGCAGCGGCCGCGGATTTGGGCACACCTACTTTTGTTTGGCTGGAAAAACCGGAAATGGGAGGTCATGATGGCATTTGAGATTCTGGAAACCGAAACGGTCGGCACGGTTATCAAGGTGATCGGCGTGGGAGGTGCGGGTGGCAATGCCGTCGAGCACATGATCCGCCGCGGCGTGGAGGGGGTCGAATTCATCTGCGCCAACACCGACCACCAGGCCCTGGCGCGCTCCAGCGTCAAGAACGTGATCCAGCTGGGCAAGACCGGGCTGGGCGCGGGGAGCAAGCCCGAGGCCGGCCGCCAGGCCGCCGAGGAGGCGCGCGAACGCATCGCCGATGCGCTGCGCGGCGCGCACATGGTGTTCATCACCGCCGGCATGGGCGGCGGCACCGGCACCGGCGCCGCGCCGGTGGTGGCGCAGATCGCCAAGGAGATGGGCATCCTGACCGTCGCCGTGGTCTCCAAGCCCTTCGAGTTCGAGGGACCCAAGCGCATGCGCTTCGCCGAGGCCGGCCTGGCCGAGCTGCAGGACGGCGTGCATTCGCTCATCGTCATCCTCAACAGCAAGCTGCAGGAGGTGATGGGCGAGGACGCCGAGATGTCGGCCTGCTTCCACGCCGCCGACGACGTGCTCCACAACGCCTGCGCCGGCATCGCCGAGATCATCAACACGCCCGGCCTGATCAACGTCGACTTCGAGGACGTCAAGACGGTCATGAGCGAGCACGGCAAGGCGATGATGGGAACCGCGACCGCGGCCGGCACCGACCGGGCGCGCATCGCCGCCGAGCAGGCGGTGGCCAGCCCGCTGCTCGAGGGCGTCGACCTGTCGGGCGCGCGCGGCGTGCTCGTGAACATCACCGCCAACAGCTCGCTCAAGCTGCGCGAGACCACCGAGGTGATGAACACCATCCGCGCCTTCGCCGCCGACGACGCCACCGTGATCTTCGGCACGGTGACCGACGACGCCATGAGCGACGACCTGCGCGTCACCGTGGTGGCGACTGGGCTGGGCCGTGCCGCCCAGGCCGCGCGTCCCGCGCTGGTGTCGATGCCGGCGCTCAAGACCGGCACCGACAACGCGCGCCTGACGACGCCGTCCCCGGCCAGCGGCCGCGGCGCCGGCGACTACGGCGACCTGGACACGCCCGCGGTCTGGCGCAAGCCCGGCGAGGGCGCGGCCGGCCGCATGGGCGCCGGGGACGACAGCGCCGGACACAACTTCGAGATCCCGGCGTTCCTGCGCAAGCAGGCGGATTGAACTGAACGGGGATGCCCTCACCCCGGCCCTCTCCCGCACGCGGGAGAGGGTGACTGAGACCGGTGCACTCCCTCTCCCGCGTGCGGGAGAGGGCCGGGGTGAGGGCGCCTAACCGAGCCCCTCGATCCACCCCTCCATGAACCCGTTGAACCGCTGCGCCTCGTCGACGAACAGGGCGTGGCCGGCGTTCTCGAAGATCTCGACGCGGCTCGCCGGCCGGGCAGCGAGCAGGTGCTGCGACTGCTCGCGAAAGCGCGGCGTCACGAGGTAGGCCAGCGGCCGGTCGAACGCGTGGACGATGTCGCGCCAGTGCTCGCGCGGCTGCGGGTACGACAGCAGCGCGATGCTGCTCTCCAGCGGCATGCGCAGCGCCGCGTCGCGCAGCGCATCGAGGTAGGCCGGCGGTGGCGGGCGGGCGAACAGCGAGCGCACGAAGCCCTCGAGCGTGGCGCGGCGCGCGCGCCGCAGCCGCGCCAGGAAGTCCGAGCCGTGCGGCGCCGGCGGCTCGCCGATCGAGTTGTCGACCAGTGCCAGCCCCAGCAGGCGGCCGCTGCCATGACGCTGCACGTACTGCAGCGCCTCGAGCACGCCCAGCGACCAGGCCACCAGCACCACCCGCCCGTAGCCCTGCAGCACGTCGTGCAGATCGTCGGCGCGGCGGTCGGCCGTGTAGCCGCCGGCGGGCACCGCCGACTCGCCCTGGCCACGCGGATCGATGGCCACCGTGGTCCAGCGCGCTCCCAGGGCCTCGAGTTGCGCGCGCCAGATCGTCGCCGGCATGCACCAGCCGGGCAGCAGCACGACCACCGGTGCGCCGGCATCCGTGCCGCCGGCGGGTGCCTGTTCCAGCAGGTTCAGGCGCACGCCGTCGCTGGTGATCCGTTCGCGCCGGATCCAGCCGGGCGCCGCCGGTTCCGCGGCCGCCGCGGTGCCTTGGGCCCGCGCGGGCGCGAGCCCGACGGCGGGCGGCAGGCCGAGCAGCCCGAGCAGGGCGAGCAGGCGGCGGCGCCGCGTGCTGGCCGCAGCCGCGCAGGTGGGTCCGATCACGGTGCCGCCGGCGACCCTCCGGGCGCCGGCGCCGCGCGCACCGCCAGCAGCAGGCCGGACTTGCCTTCCTTGCGCCAGTTGTAGCCGAACGGGAACGGCAGCGTGCCGGTATTGCCCGCCTTGGCGTAGGCATCGTCGAGGTCGCCCTGGTAGCGGCCCTCGAAGAGCTTGACCGGGCGTTCGTACTGGCCGAACAGGGTGATGGCGAAACCGCCGTCGACGATGGTCTTGTACGGCAGCCCGGTGTCATCCTGGACGATGACGCTGGCGTCGGCCAGGATGTCCTTGCGCAAGCGGCGGAAGTGCTCGCCGTGCAACAGGTACGAGGCCGACTTGAGCAGCACCGAGGGCCGGTCGAAGCGCGCCATCCAGCCGAGGAAGTCGGGGTAATAGCGCAGCGCGTGGTCGCTGACGTCCATCGACAGGTAGATCAGTTCCTGGTGGCGGTGGGTGCGCGCATTGGTGAACGCGATGCGCACGCCCTGCTCGAGCAGCGCCGGATGCGCCGCGGCCTTGCCGGCCGCCGAGGTGTACACCTGCGTGCGCTCCGGCCACGGATCGTAGGGCTCGACCTTGTCGACCTGCAGGTCGAGCAGTCCCATCATGGCAAGCAGCACGGGCACCGTTCCCTGCAGCGCGTCGGTCTGCAGCTTTTCCTTCATGTTGGGCGTGATGAAGAAATTCAGCGCGACGAGATCGTTGAGCGCGGTGCGCAGGTCGCCGAACAGTTCGGCCTGGCGCTGCGGATCGAGGGTCTCGAGGCTGGGGACCTCGCCCACCGGTTCCAGGCTGAAGAAGACGTAGGTGTCGGCCGCCGGGAACAGCGCGTAGGCGTTGATGAAATCGGGGCCGCTGAACGGATAGAGCAGCGGCCGTCCCTGCGTCTGCGCCGGGATGTGCGTGGCCTGCCAGCGGTGGATGTTGTCGAGTCGCAGGCGCAACTGGCGCCCGCCCGAATGCGCCGCCTTGCGATGCTGCTGCCAGGCGTCGCCGGCCGTGATCGCGCCGATCGCCGGGTCGCTGCCGCCGGGATCGACGCCGGCCAGCAGCTTGGCCGTCGCCGTGAGGGGCAGAGCCTCGGCGCCGACGCGGCTGGCCGTTCCCGCCAGCAGCAGGGCGGCCAGCAGCAGCCGCGCCAGCGGCCATCGTGCCGCGGCGGTTGGCGCAAGCAGCGGGCGGAGGATCGTCAGGCGCGCACGGTGGCCGGCGAAGGTCAATGGCATGGGGTACTCGGCATGGGGTGCTCGGGTGACGGAGCGGGGGCGATGGCCAGGATGCGGCAGGGCATATTCTGCCACCGGCCGCGCGCCCGGCGGCCGCCGCGCGCGGCGCCGGCGGTTGCAATCGGCAACCTTTGCCGTTGTTGTTTTTATCCGCAGCGGCAGCGACGTGCGGCCGTTGCGACGATAGAATCGGGCCGTGCGGCGTGCGCGCCGCCGCAGCGCTCGGCAACCCTAAGGCAAATACCGCATCTGCGCCCTGCAAGGGGATGGCGATGCCCCCCATGATCCGTCAGCAAACCCTCGCATCCATCGCCCGTACCGTGGGCATAGGCCTGCACAGCGGCACGCGGGTCGAACTGCAGCTGCGGCCGGCCGCGGCCAACACCGGCATCGTCTTCCGGCGCACCGACCTCGATCCGGTGGTCGAGATCGCCGCTTCGGCCGCCGCGGTCGGCGATACGCGCATGGCCTCGACGCTGGAACGCGATGGCGTCAAGATCGCGACCGTCGAGCACCTGATGTCCGCGCTGGCCGGATTGGGCGTCGACAACTGCTACATCGACGTCGACGCCCCGGAAATCCCCATCATGGACGGCAGCGCCGCCAGCTTCGTCTTCCTGATCCGCTCGGTCGGCGTGGTCCAGCAGCAGGCGGCGCGGCGCTTCGTGCGCGTGGTCAAGCCGGTGGAGGTGCGCGAAGGCGAGGGCGCCGCGGCCAAGTGGGCGCGCCTGGAGCCGCATTTTGGCTTCAAGCTGCGCTTCTCCATCGACTTCAACCACCCGGCGATCGATTCGACCACCCAGGACGTCGAGGTCGATTTTTCGCGCGACAACTACGTCACCGCGGTCGCGCGGGCGCGCACCTTCGGCTTCGTCAACGAGGTCGAGGCGTTGCGCGCCGTCGGCCTGGCGCTGGGTGGCAGTTTCGAGAATGCCATCGTCATGGACGAATACCGCGTGCTCAACACCGACGGACTGCGCAGCGGCGATGAATTCGCCAAGCACAAGATCCTCGACGCGATGGGCGACCTGTACCTGCTGGGCCGCCCGCTGGTGGCGGCCTACCGCGCGCACCGCTCGGGCCACGCCCTCAACAACAAGCTGCTGCGGGCGCTGCTGGCCGACGCCTCGGCCTACGAGACGGTGAGCTTCGAGGCCGACGCGTCCGTGCCCCAGGCCTTCCAGGCCCTGGCGTACACGTGACCGCGCGCGGCGCGCCGGTCCCGATGCCTACCTGATGTTCCGGCTCCTGCTCTTCGCGCTGGGAGCGGCGATCGCCGTCTGCGTGGGCCTGTACTTCGTAACCGCGCGCCAGCACTACCTCTCCTGGGCGTGGCGCCTATTTGCCGGCGGCATCGGCGCCGGGGTCCTTCTTTTCGCCGTCCTGCTCATAAAACGTCTGATTTGAGTCGCGCATTCCAGCGAGGCGCGTTTGTAGGGATTGACCTAGCCGCACGGCTGCCCGTCGCAAGTCCGAATCTGGCAATGTGAGTGCCAACTTCTCGCTAAAGGCAATTGGCATAAGGTACTCCTTGCCGTCGCGTGCGGCGGTCGCGAGGATTGGCCGACCCAAGCGGTCGGTTTTCCGGGAATCGGCCGGAATTTTTTCGCGTACCCTGCCAAGTTGAACGCCGACCTTGATTTCGTTAACTTTGAGTCCGTGGCTCTGGAGCCGCGCTGTCAGCCGGGGAATCGCCTGGCGCAGCTTTGTCGAGTGCGCGCTGGATCGCAGCCAGATCCGCAGCACCTGCTCGCGCAGGTCGCAGGCACCCGGCCGGGTCGGGTCGAAATCGGGGGCGACTTCCGCGCAGATGGGAGCGATGAGCCTGGCAGCCTCGCGGGCTGCAGCCAGGCGCGCCAGCAGGCCGGCCGCCAGGGGGGTATCGGACAGGATCCGGTCGATTCGTCGGGCGGGATGGTTCATCCGAAAGTTTGCCTGGTGCGGGGCTAAACCGCACGGGCCATGGTGTCGATAGATAGTAGCCGAGCGCCGGCTTGACCGCGGCGCCCGATTACCGGGAGTGTGCGTTGCAGATCATTTTCGTGGACAGACGCCTTGCCAAGGCCCGGACGCTGACCGTCACGCGCACCCGCGTGGCGCTGCTGGCCCTGGGATTGAGCGCCGTGGTGGTGCTGGCGGCCGCGGGCCTGTTCGCCGTCGTCTTCCGCCTCGCGGCCGAAGGCGAGGTGCCGGTCGTGCAGAGCGTCGTGTCCTCGGTGATGCGCGCGCAGTTCGAGCGCAACGAGCAGTATGTACAGAACAACGTGACGGCGATGGCCAAGATGCTGGGCGATATCCAGGCCCGGCTGCTGCGCCTCGATGCGCTGGGCGAGCGCGTCTCCAAGCTCGCCGGCATCCGTCCCGAGGAATTCAATTTCCGCGACCTGCCGGGCCGCGGCGGACCGCTGGCGGTCGATGCCCGCAACCTGTCGATGCACGAACTCCAGGACCAGGTCGCCAAGGTCGGCCAGAGCGTCGAGCAGCGCTCGGACTTCATGAACGTCGTCGAATCGGAACTGGCCGCCAGCGAAGCGCGCGACGCGCTGCTGCCGCACGGCACGCCGCTCAGCGTCGGTTTCGTCGGCTCGGGCTACGGCATGCGCAACGACCCGTTCACCGGCCAGATGTCGATGCATACCGGCGAGGATTTCGCCGCGCCGGTGGGCACACCCATCTTTGCCGCCGCCGGCGGCGTGGTGGTGAGCGCCGAACTGCACCCGGACTTCGGCAACATGGTCGAGATCGACCACGGCAAGGGGCTCTCGACCATGTACGCCCATACCAGCCGCATGTTCGTGAAGCTCGGCGATTTCGTCCGCAAGGGGCAGAAGATCGCCGAAGTGGGCACCACCGGGCGCTCGACCGGCCCGCACCTGCACTTCGAGGTGCATGTCAACGGCGCGCCGCAGAACCCGGCCAAGTACCTGGCCACCTTGCACCCTGCCGCGCCTGCCGTCGAGCAGACCGCCGCCGCGCATCCGCGCGCGGCAGCCGTGGCCGAACCCGCGGCCCTGCCGCCGGCGGCGCCGGTCGGCGCAGCCACCCCGGCGCAACTGTAGGGCGCCAGTCCGCGGCACGCGCCCGGCGGCGCGGCCCCCCCGCCGGCAGCCGGCCGGCGTCACTCCAAAAGCAATCTATAATTTGCGGGATTGGCCGTCATGGCGGCCATTTTATTTTCCGCGCAGGGGGCGGCGCCAACCGGTGCGCCCGGGCGCGCCCCCGACCGCTCCTGCCAAGACGATTCCCCGCCTCCGATGTTCCCGGCTCTGCTTACCCGCATATTTGGAAGTCGCAACCAGCGCCTGCTCAAGACCTACGAGCAGACGGTCGCGCGCGTCAACGCCCTGGAACCGTCCATGGTGGCGCTGTCCGACGAGCAGCTGGCCGGCCTGACCGTCACGTTCCGCGCGCGCCTGGCCTCGGGGGAGACCCTCGATGACCTGCTGCCCGAGGCATTCGCCGCGGTGCGCGAGGCCTCGCGCCGCGTGCTGGGCATGCGCCACTTCGACGTGCAGCTGGTCGGCGGCATGGTCCTGCACAGCGGCAAGATCGCCGAGATGCGCACCGGCGAGGGCAAGACGCTCACGGCCACGCTGCCGGTCTACCTCAACGCCCTGCCCGGCAAGGGCGTGCACCTGGTCACGGTCAACGACTACCTGGCCAGCCGCGACGCCGAGTGGATGGGGCGTGTCTATCGCTTCATGGGGATGAGCGTGGGCGTGATCCTCACGCAGCAGTCCACCGGCGACAAGCATGCGGCCTACGCGAGCGACATCACCTACGGCACGAACAACGAGTTCGGCTTCGACTACCTGCGCGACAACATGGAATACCGCGTCGAGGACCGGCGCCAGCGCGGCCTCTACTACGCCATCGTCGACGAGGTCGATTCCATCCTGATCGACGAGGCGCGCACGCCGCTGATCATCTCCGGGCCGGCCGAGGACAACACCGAGATGTACCAGCGGGTCAACGAGATCCCGCCGCTGCTGACGCCGCAGAAGGACGAGGAGGCGCCCGGCGACTTCTGGGTCGACGAGAAGCAGCACCAGATCCACGTCTCCGAGCTCGGGCACGAGAAGATCGAGGAGATCCTCACGCGCCGTGGCCTGCTCGCCGAGGGCGAGAGCCTGTACGCGCCGCACAACATCATCCTGATGCACCACCTGAACGCGGCGCTGCGCGCCCACCACCTGTTCCATCGCGACCAGCAGTACGTCGTGCAGAACGGGCAGGTCATCATCGTCGACGAGTTCACCGGGCGGCTGATGCCCGGCCGGCGCTGGTCCGAGGGCTTGCACCAGGCGGTCGAGGCCAAGGAGGGCGTCGCGATCCAGCAGGAGAACCAGACGCTGGCGTCGATCACCTTCCAGAACTACTTCCGCATGTACGGCAAGCTCTCGGGCATGACCGGCACGGCCGACACCGAGGCCTACGAGTTCCAGGAGATCTACAACCTCGAGACGGTGGTGATCCCCACGCACCGGCCGATGGTGCGCCTGGACCAGCAGGACAAGATCTACCGCACGGTGCGCGAGAAGTACCAGGCCATCCTCGACGACATCCGCGACTGCCACAAGCGCGGCCAGCCGGTGCTGGTGGGCACCACATCGATCGAGAACTCCGAACTGCTGTCCAACCTGCTGCGCGCCGAGAGCCTGCCGCACCAGGTGCTCAACGCCAAGCAGCACGCGATGGAAGCGGGCATCGTCGCCCAGGCCGGGCGCCCCGGCGTCATCACCATCGCCACCAACATGGCGGGCCGCGGCACCGACATCGTCCTGGGCGGCAACGTCGACAAGCAGATAGAACTGGGCAGCACCGACGAATCGCCGGAGAGCACGCCCGATCCGGCGCTCGAGGAGGCGCGCGTGGCGCGCCTCAGGGGCGAATGGCAGCAGCTGCACGACCGGGTCGTGGCCGCCGGCGGCCTCAAGATCATCGGCTCGGAACGCCACGAATCGCGGCGCATCGACAACCAGCTGCGCGGCCGTTCGGGCCGCCAGGGCGATCCGGGCGAATCGCGCTTCTACCTGTCGATGGAAGACCCGCTGATGCGCATCTTCGCGGGCGACCGCATGCGCATGATCATGGACAAGCTCAACATGCCCGAAGGCGAGGCCATCGAGGCCGGCATGGTGACGCGGTCCATCGAGACCGCGCAGCGCAAGGTCGAGGCGCGCAATTTCGACATCCGCAAGCAGCTGCTCGACTACGACGACGTCTCCAACGACCAGCGCAAGGAGATCTACCGCCTGCGCAACGACATCCTCGAGGCGCGCGATGTCGGCGACATGGTCGCGAACCTGCGGCACGGTTTCTTCACCGACCTGGTGCGCAGCTTCATCCCGGCCGAATCGATCGAGGATTCGTGGAACGTCGCGGGGCTCGAGCGCGCGCTGGCCGACGACTGGCAGATCGCGCTGCCCTTGGCGGCCATGCTCGAGAAGGAAGACAAGCTCACCGACGACGACCTGCTCGAGCGCGTGCTCAAGGCGGCCGACGCCCTCTACGAGGGCAAGCTCGCCACGGTGGATCGCGCCGCGTTCTCCGGCTTCGAGCGCTCGATGATGCTCAGCACGCTCGACCAGCAGTGGCGCGAGCACCTGGCCGCGCTCGATCACCTGCGCCAGGGCATCCACCTGCGCGGCTACGCGCAGAAGCAGCCCAAGCAGGAATACAAGCGCGAGGCCTTCGAGCTGTTCGGCGCGCTCATCGACAGCGTGCGCGCCGAGGTGGTGCGGATCCTGATGAACGTGCGCATCCAGTCGGCCGAGGAGATCGAGCGCACCGAGGAGCAGATCGCCCAGGACGCGGAACGCCGCCTCGAGCGTGCCCAGGCCCAGCATGCCGACTTCACCGGTGCCGCGGTCGCAGAACCGCCGGCCGACGATGCGACGGCGGACGCCGGCACGGGCGGCACGGCCGTCGCTGCGCCGGCGCCCGGCGCGGACGCGGTGCAGCCGTTCCGCCGCTTCAACGAGAAGGTGGGCCGCAACGACCCCTGCCCTTGCGGCAGCGGCAAGAAGTACAAGCAATGCCACGGCAGGATCGCCTGAGCCCGGCGCCTGCCGCCCGGCCAGCGCGCGACCGCGTCGGCCATGGCCGTTAATCTCGTCGCTCCCGACCCGCGCGGCCTGCTTGCCGTGCCGGGTGTCGAACTGGGGTGGGCCCAGGCCGGCATTCGCAAGCCCGGCCGCAAGGACCTGCTGCTGGTGCGCATCGCCGCCGGCAGCCAGGTCGCGGCGGTGTTCACGAAGAACCGGTTCTGCGCGGCGCCGGTGCTGGTGGCGCGCGAGCACCTGGCTGCGGCCGGTTGCGCCGTGCGCCTGCTGCTCGTCAACACCGGCTGCGCCAACGCCGGCACCGGGCCGGCGGGTCTTGCCGCGGCGCGCGACAGCTGCGCCGCCGCCGCCGCGCTGGCCGGCTGCGCGCCGGGCGCGGTGCTGCCTTTCTCGACCGGCGTCATCATGGAGCCCCTGCCCGTGCAGCGCCTCGTCGCCGGCCTGCCCGCGGCCTTCGCCGCGCTGGCGCCCGGCAACTGGGGCGAGGCCGCCGAGGCCATCATGACCACCGACACCGTCCCCAAGGCCGCGTCCTGCCGCATCACGCTGGACGGGCAGCCGGTCACCGTCACCGGCATCGCCAAGGGCTCGGGCATGATCCATCCCGACATGGCGACCATGCTGGGTTTCGTCGCCACCGATGCGCCGCTCGCGCGCGACACCCTGCAGGCGCTGGTGGCGCGTGTCGCCGACCGCTCCTTCAACTGCATCACGGTCGACGGCGACACCTCGACCAACGATGCCTTCGTGCTCATCGCCACCGGGCAGGCCCGCATCGCGCCGATCGCGGGCGCCGCCGATCCGCGCCTGGCGGCGCTGGAGGAGGCGCTGGCGCAGGTGGCCCGCCAGCTGGCGCAGGCCATCGTGCGCGACGGCGAAGGCGCCACCAAATTCATCGAGATCCGCGTCGAGGCGGCGCGCGACGCCGCCGAGGCGCGCGCCGTCGCCGATGCGATCGCCCTGTCGCCGCTCGTGAAGACCGCGTTCTTCGCGTCCGACCCCAACCTCGGCCGGATCCTGGCGGCGATCGGCAAGGCCGGCGTCGCCGATCTCGATGCCGACCGCGTGCAGCTGTTCCTCGACGACGTCGCCGTCGCGCGCGACGGCGGCCGGCACCCCGACTACCGCGAGGAGGACGGCCAGCGCGTGATGAGCGCGCCCGAGATCCTGGTGCGGGTGGTGCTGGGCCGTGGCGCGGCCGGCGCGACGCTTTGGACCTGCGACCTGTCGCACGAATACGTGTCGATCAACGCCGATTACCGCAGCTGATGCACCGGTAGCGCTGCCGCCGGTACACGGCAGCGGTCTGCAGACGCAGGGTGGATGCGCATGACCCGAACGCCGACCCCGACCGTGGAGCAATTGCTGCAGCGCCTGCTCGAGGCGCTGGAGCCGCTGTCCCCGGCCGTTCCCGAGCCGGACTGGTCGGCCCAGGCCTTCCAGTGGCGCAAGCAGCGCATCCTGGGCACCGATCGCGCCCAGCTGCTCGCGGTGCACCGCATCGCGCGCATCGCCGCCGACGACCTGCTGGGGGTCGACGCGCAGCGCGATGCCATCCTGCGCAACACCGAGCAGTTCGTCCGCGGGCTGCCGGCCAACAACGTGCTGCTCACCGGCGCGCGCGGCACCGGCAAGTCCTCGCTGGTGCGCGCCTGCCTGGCGCGCTTCGGCGACCAGGGG
>Ga0181525_10000724_pt1 | contig 28595 bp, 21 predicted proteins | sample PEATcosm2014_Bin_48_FD_121100 | JGI IMG/M metagenome (GOLD analysis project Ga0181525, IMG submission 121100) | Peatland microbial communities from MTU Mesocosm Facility, Houghton, MI, USA - PEATcosm2014_Bin06_10_metaG | ecosystem: Environmental > Terrestrial > Soil > Wetlands > Peat | place... | reverse complement strand
GTCGACCCTGACGCTGCCGAACGTGCCACCGACAAGCGCGAATCCGGCAAGACGCATCCTCGGGATCGACCCTGGCCTGAATCGAACGGGTTATGGCATCGTCGAATGTCATGCCGGCGTCCTGCGATGCGTTGCGGCCGGCGTGATCCGCGTGCCGCGGGGCGAACTGCCGCAACGCCTGGAATCGATCCTGCAGGAGCTTGCCGGCGTCATCGCGCAGCAGTGCCCGGACGAGGCGGCCGTGGAAAAGGTCTTTGTCAACGTCAATCCCCAGGCGAGCCTGCTCCTGGGCCAGGCGCGTGGCGCAGCCATCTGCGCGGCAGTCGGTGCGCGTCTGCCTGTCCATGAATACACCGCCTTGCAGGTCAAGCAGGCAATCACCGGCTACGGCCGCGCCGAAAAGGCGCAGATCCAGAAAATGGTCCAGCGCCTGCTGGGCATGGCGCGCGCGCCGGCCACCGACGCGGCGGATGCGTTGGCCTGCGCCATTTGCCATGCACATTCTTCCAGCCGGCCGCGCGTCGCGGCGGCCGCACTTGCCGGTTCCAGCCGGCGCCGCAAGGGTCGCAGCGCGTGGAGCGCCTTCGTGCAGGGGGATCGCACGTGATCGGCCGCCTGATCGGCACGATCGTCGAGAAACGTCCGCCGTCCCTGCTGCTCGATGTCGCCGGCGTCGGTTATGAAATCGACGCCCCGATGAGCACGTTCTACAACCTGCCCGCGATCGGCGAGCGCGTCACCTTGCTCACCCACCTGGCCGTGCGCGAAGACGCCCATCAGCTCTTCGGCTTCGCAAGCACCGCCGAGCGCAGTGCCTTTCGGGCGCTGATCCGCATTTCGGGTGTCGGCGCACGCACCGCCCTCTCGGTGCTCTCGGGCCTGAGTGTCGAAGAGCTGGCGCAGGCGGTCAGCCTGCAGCAGACGGCATTGCTCACGCGCATACCCGGCATCGGCGCGAAGACCGCGGCGCGGCTGCTGCTCGAACTCAATGGCAAGCTCGGGGCGGCAATCGAAGGCACCGACGGGGCGAGTCCGGCGGGCGGCGACGCGCTCACCGACATCCTGCGCGCCCTGCTCGCGCTCGGGTATTCCGAGCGCGAGGCTGCCGCGGCGGCGCGCGCCGTACCAGCAGGCACGGGCGTGTCGGATGGCATCCGCCTCGCATTACAATCGCTCGCCAAACCTTAGGTGCATCCCTTGCAAGAAGAGCGCCTGGTCACCGGGTCACCCGCGTCGCCCAACGAAGAAGCCGTGGAGCGGGCCTTGCGCCCGCAGCGCCTCGACGAGTACGTCGGACAGTCGAAGATTCGCGAACAGCTCGAAATCTTCATCGCTGCGGCTCGCAAGCGCGGCGAGTCGCTCGATCACGTCCTGCTGTTCGGGCCGCCTGGGCTGGGCAAGACCACGCTTGCGCACATCGTCGCGCACGAGATGGGCGTGAACCTCAGGCAGACGAGCGGGCCCGTGCTCGAGCGCCCGGGCGACCTGGCGGCCCTGCTGACGAATCTGGAGCGCAACGACGTCCTCTTCATCGACGAGATCCACCGTCTGAGCCCGGTGGTGGAGGAGATCCTGTACCCGGCGCTCGAGGACTACCAGATCGACATCATGATCGGCGAAGGTCCGGCGGCACGCTCCATCAAGATCGACCTGCAACCCTTCACGCTGGTCGGCGCGACCACCCGAGCCGGAATGCTCACCAACCCGCTGCGCGACCGCTTCGGCATCGTCGCGCGCCTCGAGTTCTACACGGAGGACGAACTCGCTTCCATCGTCTCGCGCTCCGGCCGGCTGCTGCAGGCGCAATTGGAGGCCGCAGGGGCGCGCGAAATCGCCCGCCGGTCCCGTGGCACCCCACGGATCGCCAATCGCCTCCTGCGCCGCGTACGGGACTTTGCCGAGGTGCGGGAAGACGGCCGGATCTCCCAGGCGGTCGCGGACCGCGCGCTCGCCATGCTCGAGGTCGATGCGCTGGGCCTGGACATCATGGACCGCAAGCTGCTGCGCGCCGTGGTCGAGCGCTTTTCCGGTGGACCTGTCGGCATCGACAACCTCGCCGCGGCCATCGGCGAAGAGCGGGACACGCTGGAGGATGTCGTAGAGCCCTTCCTCATCCAGCAAGGCTTGCTGCAGCGCACACCGCGCGGTCGGATCGCGACCAGCGAAGCCTATCGCCACTTCGGGTTGGTCGAATCGGCAGGTTCGGGACAGACCGGCACGTTGATCTAGCGCGCAGAAAAAAGCCCGGCCGAGCCGGGCTTTCCCCTTCCAGTCGTCCGTCGACCACGATCCGGTTCGATCGGACTGCGCAAATCAAAAGTCGTAGCTCAGCTTCGCGTAGTACGCGCGTCCCGTCGGGTCCGAAAACACCGGGTTGTATCCCGCCTGCCAGTTCTGGGTCTGGTTGGAGAACGAAGGTTCCCGGTTGAACAGGTTGCGGATTCCCACCAGCACGGTGAACGACTTGACCGGTTTCACGCTGACATAGCCGTTCCACAAGGTATAGGAGGAGACATAAGCCACGCTGCCGTTTGCGTTCGTGAATTCGTCCGAATAGCCGGACAGGTAATGGTTCGAGATGCCCGCGCCCCAGTCGCCTTTCGTCCAATCGACCGTCAGCAGGTGCTGCCAGCCGATCACCGGCTGGTTGCCGGAATTGAACTGGCGGTCCAGGGTCAGGTACGGCGCGCCCTGGTATTCCTGCAGGCGATAGTTCGTGACCAGCGTGCCTTCCAGGCCGACGCGTATCTTGCCGGCCGAGGTCTTGAGCAGGTAATTCGTGCTCAAGTCCACGCCGCTCGTTTCGATTCCGCCGGTGTTTTCCTTCGTGAGGATGACGTAGCCGCAGGTGGGATCGGTCGGTCCGCTGGCGCATTGCGTATTGGCGACCGGCGCCTGCGTGAGCGTGCCGGCGCTGTTCAACTTGTACAGGCTGGAGAACGCGCCCGGATCGGAATAGATCGCCGTGTCCGGGATCGCCTGGATCTCGTTGCGGACCGTGATCTTGTAGTAGTCGAGCGTGATTCCCAGGTTGGCGAGCGGCGAAATGACGATCCCGAGGTCGTAGTTGTCCGATTTCTCCGGGCCCAGGCGCGTGTTCCCGCCGTACAGGCCCATGCCCTGCGCAATGCAGTTCGCCGCCGTGAAGATCAAGCCGCTGCCGGCGGGGCAGCCGGGCCCGTCCATCGAACCTGCAGCCGCGCCCAGGGTCTGCGGCGAATACAAGTCGACGAGCGACGGCGCCCGGAAGCCCGTTGATGCCGAGCCCCGGAAGGTCACCATTTCGACCGGTTGATAACGGAAGGCGACCTTGCCGTTGTTCGTGCTGCCGAAATCGCTGTAATGGTCCTCGCGATCCGACACCGTGAACTCCATTTGCCTGGTCACGGGAACATTGAACTCGGCGAATAAGGCCTCGACATTGCGAGCGCCGCTGATCGCGGCCGGCGGGTAGTAGGTCGCCGAATACAGCGTCGTCGCAAGAGCCGTGGGATTGTAGGAAATGCTCTCGCGCCGAACGTCGAATCCGACGGCGAGCGTTGCCGCGTGACCGGCACCGAAGAAGTCGCCGATGTCATGTTGGGCGTGGCCGTTGACGCTCGACAAGGACAGCGCCCCGGCGGCGAGATCGCCATTGCGATAGGCGCTGTTGATCAGCGCCTGGCCGGCGGCGGATTGCGCACCGAACGGGTTGATGAGGTTGCTGAGCACGCCGCTGCTGTTGGCGAGCATCGAATAGTCGGCATAGCCGCCGCTCACGCTCAAGACATTGTGATTGCGGCTGACGTCCAGGCCCGCTGCATAGTCCCAGCCCGCGTTTTCACCGGTGAGCGACAGCAGCAGGCGCTGTTCGCTGTTGCGGTTGTCGTCGTAGCGATTGTTGCCCGGGTCGGTCCAGCCTACCGTGATGTCGCTGCTCAAATCCGGCGTCGCGGGGCAACTCGTCACGCATGTGGAGTTGGCCTGTGTCGGGAAATACTTCGTGTCCACCGTCGGGTCCATCAGGAAGGAATACGTCTGAGGACCGCCCCAGGACGAGACCTTCGTCTGGGTATAGAAGTATTGGGCGCTCAGCGTGTTGTTGGCCGGCAGCGACTTGGAGAAGGAAAGCAGGCCGGACGCGGTACTTTCCGGCGGAATCAGGTCGACCGCCGCCGAGTAGAGGTAAGCGCAGTCTCCGTAGTAGCGCGTGAGGTACGGGTTGCCGGCGCAGCTCGGATAGCCGACCTGGAAGATGTTGCCTTTGCTGTCTTCGTAGCTGCCGGGAAAGGTTCCCAAAGGCCCGTTCTGGTTCTCCAGGCCCCGTGTGGCATTGAACCCGGTGGACGAGAACGACCGTTGCGTCGCGCGCAATTCATTTTGCTTGGTGAAGTTGCCCGCGATCATGAAGTTGTAGCCGTCGGAACCCAAGTTGCCCTTGCCCCAGGTGATGTCGGCATTGCTGCCGCTGCCGCCCGATTGCTGCGGGTGCGATCCCATCACGTTCACCTGCCCGGCGTTGAAGTCCTTCTTCGTGATGAAGTTGATCACGCCGGCGATCGCGTCCGAACCGTACAGCGCGGAAGCGCCCTCCCGGACGACTTCGATGCGTTCGATCGCCGCGAACGGGATGCCGTTGAGGTCGACCGCATTGCCCAGCACGACGTTGTTCGCAAGGCGCTGGCCATCGAGCAGCACGAGCGTCTTGCCCTCCCCCAGGCCGCGCAGGTCGGCCGCCGAGGCGCCTCCGGTGCCCCAGGTGGAGACGGTGGTCGATGTCAGTACCGTCGATTGATTCGATGCGATCTGCTGCAGCGCCTGCTCAGTCGACGTGATGCCCATGTCCCGCAGACTGTCCGCCGAAATGACGGTAATCGCTTCCGCCGTTTCGGCGTTGGTCCGCTTGATCATGGAGCCGGTGACGACGATCTGCTCCATCGGCGGCTCCGCCTGATTCGGATCGTTCGCGGGCCTGTCGTTTCCCGTCGCGCTCTGCGCGATTGCCGCCGCGCTGCACAGTGCAAGGACGGCCAGCGCCGCCGCACATACCCAGGACCCCGCACCGCCTGCCGCCCCGCCGCGCGCGGAGTGGATTGTTTTCCCCAAAACAAACTGCCGCGGCTTGCTCCGCCGCGCCCTCGTTCCCGCCATGGCACCCCCAACAGAAAGTCCGCCGGTGCACGTCTTATCGACTCGACCCTGTGATGGTCGGCCAGGTATGGCCTCGCATCCGGCCGGCCCGTTTTGCGGGCCCGCCCAGGTACATCGGCAGTGATGTGTAGGCGCGGATTCTGTTTAGGGATGAAACGGATGCGCAAGACAAAATGTTCGTTGTTGCGCGAAGCAAACCGTTTGCGTAAAAGTTCGCAAAAGCGCCGCGGGGAGATCTCAAGAAAGGCAAAGAAAGGTAAAGAAGAAACGGCCCTCGGCGCCCCCCAGCGCCGCGCGGACCCCCTGGCGCCCGGCAGGACGCCGAACGCCGCAAGCCTATCGTTGTTAGGTATCAGGCTTCGTTCGCGCGGGCCGTACCCACGAAAAAAGACCGCCGCAAAAGCGGCGGTCCGGTGTTGCCAAAACCGACCGTCGATCAGAACGTGTAGCGCGCCCCGATCGTGATGAACGGACCGACCGCGCCCGCCATGTGCAGCGACGGGTTGTAGTTCGGCGCCGCGTAAGTCTGCTCGTCGGCCGGGGCCTTGCGGTCGAGGAAGTTGTCGACCGAGGCGTGGAAGGTCCAGTTCTTGGTCATGTTCCAGCTTCCGTAGATATCGAACGTCGTGAACGACGCCACGTGGCACGCGCCCTGCGGGTACGGTCCATAGAAGAACGGACCGCCCGGGAAGTTGAACGCATCGTTCAGGGCGTCGCCGCAGGTGATCTGGCCGCCGGGATAGGAGCCGCTGATGGCCGACGGGTCGAGCACGTTGTAGCCCGAAATGTAATTCGCGGCGAGTTGGACTTCGTACGGGCCTTGCTCCCAGGTCCACAGCCAGCGCGCGCGGTTGCGTGGCGTGCCCGTGTCGCCCGAGATTTCGTTCGGGCCGTGCGTGCCTGCCAGGTCCAGCTTGGCCGGCGTGATGCCCGGCTGGTAGAAGTAATAGTGCAGCATGTGCGTGATCTGGAAATCGCTCTTCAGCTTGCCGTACTCGCCCAGCTTGAACCTGTCGGTGAACTCGAACTCGAAGCCCTTGGTTTGCGTCTCGTTGATGTTGATGTAAGGCACTTCGTAATACAGGAAGTCGCCAACGGCCGGCGTCGCCGACGTCAGCACGCCCGAACTGTTCACGTACGGTTGCGTCTGCGGCGCACCACGAACCGCGATCGGGCTGAAGGCCAGGTCTTCGCTCGCCGGATAGATCTGGTTGTTCAGCGTGATGTCGTACCAGTCGACCTGCTGCGTATGGCCCTGGATCGGCTCGAGCAAGAGGCCGAGGGTTTTGGAATTGGACTTCTCCGGCTTCAAGTCGGGGTTGGAAACCGTCAGGAATACTTCCGGTATCGCGCACTGGTTCGGGTACGTGTTCGGCGAGTTCTTGTTGCCGGTCGGGCACAGCACCGGGTCCGCGAAGTTGCCGAAATAACCACCCGCGCCGGAACTGGCCGACTCGACCGGATTTGGCGCCCGGAACCCTTCGGAATACGTGCCGCGGAACATGATCTGCTGGATCGGAGTCAGCTTGAAGCCGATCTTGGGCGTCGTCGAACTGCCGTAGGTGTTGTAGTGGTCGTAACGGACCGCGCCGTCGAACTCCAGTTGCTTGAGGACCGGCGCATCCAGCTCCACATATGCCGAGTAGTCCGATTGCGTGCCTTCCGCGAAGGCGAAGTTGGTCGCCTGCTGCGCCGTCGTCGACAGCGCCGAAGGAACGGCCGTCAACGCGCGATAGAACCAATCCACGCCCGCGGCAATGCCCAGATCGCCGCCAGGAAGCGCGACGATTCCGCGGCTCGCGTGCGCGCCGGCGAATGTCAGAGAATCCTTGTTTTCGCTGTACTGCGCCGGGGCGATCTGGCTGGTCACGGACGAGCTGTTGATCTGGCCCGGCACGTAGCTGCCATTGGCCAGGTCCGTCTGCAGGATGCCGAAGATCGGAAAGCCCGTTTCCTCGATTTGCATGTAGTCGGCGGTCCAGCCGTAATCCGCGTCGAAATCAAAGCCCCATGCGGACCCCTTGATATCCCAGGTGACCCGATAGGTCTGGTTCAAGACGTGCGTGTCCTGGCCGCCGAGGTCGCCCGTGTAAACGTTGATCGGCTGCTGGCTGCCAACCGGGAAATTGGTCGGATTCAGGTGGTAGCTGGCGAGCACCGGTGCGGTGAAGGTCGGGACCGTATTGATCGTCGAAATTACCGTGCCATTCGGGCCTGGCGCGAAGCCGGCGTTCGAATAGCCGCCGCTTGCCCCGTTCACGAAGTACGGTTGACCCGGAATCATGACCTGACTCTGGAACAGCGACGCCGTGAGGCTCGTGCGCCAGCCTTCGGCGATATCACGCGTTATGCGCCCCAGGACATTCAGGTTTTGCGTCGCCGGCACGATGTCGACCCAGTTCGGATTGACCAGACACTGGTTGTTGGTCTGCTGCGCACCCGTGCAACCCGGCAGGTATCCGTAATAATTGAACGGATTCGCTCCACTGGGCACGGTGACGTTGGGGTTCACGAAGTAGCCGGTGTTCGACACGGGCGTCGTCGTGCCCAGCGGGCTGGCAAGGTTGTTGGCACCGGGTCGAAGGTCCTGGCCACCCTGGCTACTCTTATTCAGTTGGTCGAGGTAGGGACGCTGCGTGAGCAACAAAGGATCCTGGTGCCGGTATTCGATCGACAGGAAGGCATTCATCTTGTCGGTACCCAGGTCGCCCCAGCCGGCCATGCCCGTGAGGTGGCTCGTCGCCGCGCCACCATGAGCCGCCACGCCGTTTTCGGCGGAAATCGTCGCGCCCTGAAAGGTTTTCTTCAGCACGACGTTCACGACGCCTGCGATCGCGTCCGAACCGTACAAGGCCGACGCGCCGTCCTTCAGCACGTCGACGTGGTCCACGACGTCCAGCGGCAGCGAGCAGATGTCGACGAAGCTGCGTTGGCCGTCGTCGGCCAGCGGATACGGAGCCATGCGGTGCCCGTCCAGCAGCACAAGCGTCGAACCGACCGTCATGCCGCGCAGGGCGATACCGCAAGCGCCTTCGGCAAACGCGCCGGAGAAGCCTTGCGACAGCGTGCCCTGGTTGTTTGCGGTGATGGAGTTCAGAACGTCGGCGATGCTGGTCGCGCCACTGCGGCGCAGGTCATCGTTCGAAATGATCTGAACATTGCTGGGCGTTTCCACGTCCTGGCGAGGAATGAACGAGCCGGTGATTTCGATCTTTTCCAGCTGTTGATCCTTGGCCTCGGGCTGCGAAGGCGTGGGCGGCGGCGATTGCGGCGATTGCTGCGCGAATGCGCTTGCGCCGGCAAATACCAGTCCCAGTCCAAGCGCGGCCGCGCAGGACGTAATGCCGAATTTCTTCATTTTTCCCCCATCCGGTGGTTCCACCAGCGCTGACCTTTTCGGTTCACTTTGCCCTGTGACGCGGAGCCCGATATGGCCCAAAGTCTCGTGGACCCTTGGTGTGGGTCCGCCCAGGTTCGCCGTGGAATTGGTTTAAGTCGTCATTCTGGTAAAACTTCGTAAGGATTAGCAAGGTTCGGCAAGAAAATGTTGTTGCGGATTTACCAAAAATGTCATTGGCTGACAAAAATTTGCATTTGACATGGCCACGCTGATTCGCTGCGGCAAAAGTCCATGTTTCGTCCAGGGCATCACGCGAAGACGCGGGCGGGTGTCGAGGCCTTACACTCGCGCCCTTTGCCGATGAACGAAGGCTCCGCATTCGACCCGCCCTCTGCGCCCGACACGCGTCGCGCGGACTACTCATGGCCGGTGCGCGTGTACTACGAGGACACGGATGCCGGCGGCGTCGTGTACTACGCGAATTACCTGCGATTCTTCGAGCGCTGCCGCACCGAGTGGATGCGCTCGATCGGCTTCGGTCAATCGGAGCTGGTGGAAAGGCACGGCGTTCTTTTCGTCGTAGCGGCTGCTGATATCCGCTACATCCGTCCGGCGCGCCTCGACGACGAACTGATCATCGAGGCGCGTATCGTCGAGCGTTATTCTAGTTATGTCGTCTTCGAGCAAAAGGCCCTGCGCGCCTCCGAACTTCTGAGTCGTGCCCGCGTCAAAATTGCGTGCGTGGACGCGCGGTCGCTTCGGCCCGTGCGGCTGCCCGCGGCGCTGGCGGATCTGCTGCCGGAGATCGAACCACCGCCGCTTCCGTCAACCACTTGAAAAAGAACGCGATGAACGTCTCCGGTGATCTTTCCATTCTCTCGCTTGTCACGCAGGCCACTCTCGTCGTGCAGGTGGTCATGGGCCTGCTTCTGCTCATCTCCCTGGCTTCCTGGTCCTCGATCTTCAGCAAGGGCCTGTCCATCCGCCGCACGCGCGTCGAGACCGAGGCTTTCGAGCGCAAGTTCTGGTCGGGCACCGAGCTGCACAAGCTGCACCAGGTCGCGACGAACCCGAACCATCGCACCGCCGCGCTCGAGCGGATCTTCGAGGCCGGCATGTCCGAGTACTTGAAGCTGCGCAGCAGCCGCGCTGGCGCCGAAGTCGACCGGCAGGCGTTACTGGAAGGCGCGCAGCGCGCCATGCGCGCGGGCTACCAGCGCGAAATGGATTCGCTCGAGTCGCGCCTCGCCTTCCTTGCATCCGCCGGGTCGGTCAGCCCGTACATCGGCCTGTTCGGCACCGTGTGGGGCATCATGCATGCGTTCACGAACCTGTCGAGCCTGCAACAGGCGTCGCTTGCGAGCGTGGCGCCGGGAATCGCCGAGGCCCTGATCGCTACCGCCATCGGCCTGTTTGCCGCGATTCCGGCCGTCGTCGCGTACAACCGTTTCGCGCACGACATCGACCGCCTCGCGAACCGCTTCGAGACCTTCATGGAAGAGTTCTCGAACATTCTTTCGAGGCAGCGGTGATGTTGTTTACGAGCACCCCCAGCCCCGCCCTCACCCCGGCCCTCTCCCACGCGGAGCGTGGGAGAGGGGGTATTTGCGGTTGAGAGGGGAAGTGTCATGAACATCGTCTCGAAGCGCGCCCCTCGCCGCCGCATGATGGCGGATATCAACGTCGTGCCGTACATCGACGTCATGCTGGTGCTCGTGGTGATCCTCATGGTCTCGGCGCCGTTCGTGAATCCGGCCCTGGTCGAATTGCCGACCGTGGGCAAGGCCTCGCGTGCCCCCGACATGCCGCTCGAGATCACCGTCAAGGCCGATGGCCACCTGATGATCCGCGACCGCTCCGCGGGCGCCGCGCAGGCGAGCGATATCCGCTTCGAGGACCTCGGCGGTCTGGTCCAGCAGAAGATCTCGCAGCAAGCCGACGTGCCGGTCGTCATTTCGGGCGACAAGAGCGTCCGCTACGAGGAAGTCACGAAGGTGATGGACGCGCTGTACAAGCTGCACGTGCGCCGCGTCGGCCTCGCCGTCAAGCCGTCCTCCTGACGAGAGATGAGCACCGCAATCGCCGTAGGCAGGTATCGCGTCCGGAACAAGCGCTACACGGTTCGTTCGTTCCTGCTTGCGCTGCTGCTGCACGGCGGCCTGGTTGCGTGGATGTGGTACGCGGTGCAATGGCACACGAGTCCGGCTGCACCGGCGGTTGCCGAGTTGTGGGAGCCGACGGCGGAACCCACTGCGCCCCCACCCGAGCCGCAACCGCAGCCCCAGCCGCCGGCTCCTCCACCCCCACCGCCCGTGGCCGAACAGTCGCCGCCCAAGCCGGACATCGTGCAGCAGCAGGAAAAACCCAAGAAGAAAGCGCCTGAGCCGCCTGTGCAGCCGCAGCCCAAGCGCGACAACACGCCCAAGAAGCCCAGTGCGCAGGAAATCAAGCGCCAACAGGCCGAAGCCGAGAAGCAGCACCAGGAAGAAATCGCACGATTGGCAAGCCAGGCGGATTCGACGCCGGCGCCGCGTTCGCAGGCGTACGCCAGCAGCGGGGGCGCGGACAATTCCTGGGTCGGCAAAGTCATCGGCGCCGTCAAGTCGCACCTGTTCTTCGCGGTGCCCGAGGGCGTGACAACCGACGTGTACGCGGAATTTCACGTCGAACTGCTGCCCACGGGAGAACTCGCATCCGACCCGGAACTGACAAAATCGAGCGGCATTCCGGGTTATGACGATGCGGCACGACGCGCGATCATGCGCACAAACCCCTTCCCTCGTCGCGACGACGGCTCGGTGCCTCGGTCATTGACCCTACAACTTCATCCCCAGGACGCGCGATGAATCGCAAATGGCTCACTAAGTGCACTCCCTATAATCGATTACGAACCATGTCTCACTTCTCCTCTAGAAGCGGCCTGCCTGCGTTTGCCCTGGCCCTGGCGCTTGCGTGCCTGACGCTGCTGTTCGCGTCGCGTGCGAATGCGCAGATGACCATCCAGATCACGGGCGTCGGCTCGCAGCAGTTCCCGATCGCCGTTGCGAACTTCCGCGTCGATGGCGAGGCGTCGGAGGATGTGGCGGGCGTGATTCGCGCCGACCTGACGCGCTCGGGTCTGTTCCGCATGATCGATCCGGGAACCCAAGCCATCGAGGAAAACGCGCGCATCAACCTGGATGACTGGAAGTCGCGCGGCGCCGATACGATCGCCATCGGCACGCTCACGAAGCTGGCGGACGGCCGCTTCGAGGTGCGCTACCGCCTCTTCGACAGCGTCAAGGGCAAGCAGATCGATGGCCTTGCCTTCACCGCGCCAGCCGCCGATTTGCGGCGCGTCGCCCATCGGATCGCGGACCATATCTACGAGACCGTGACGGGCGTACCCGGCGTGTTCTCGACGCGAATCGCCTACGTCGTGCAGTACTCGCCGAACCACTACGAGCTCCAGGTCGCCGACGCCGACGGCGCCAATCCGCAGACGGCCTTGAAGTCGCGCGAGTTCATCATCTCGCCCGCGTGGTCGCCCGACGGGTCGACGCTCGCCTACGTGTCCTTCGAGTCGCGGCGCACCGTGGTCTACGTGCACAACCTTGCCACCGGCCAGCGCAAGGCGCTCGCCAGCTTCCCGGGGAGCAACAGCGGCCCGGCCTTCTCGCCCGACGGCAGGACGCTCGCGCTCGTGCTCACGCGCGATGGCAACTCGGAGATCTATTCGATGTCGATCGACGGCAGCAACTTGAAGCGCCTCACGCACGATCCGGCGATCGACACGGAGCCGTGCTTCTCGCCCGACGGCGCCTACATCTACTTCACCTCCGATCGCAGCGGCGGCCCGCAGATCTACCGCATGTCTTCGAGCGGAGGTTCGCCGCAGCGCATGACCTTCAATGGCGACTACAACATCAGCCCCCGCATCAGCCCGGACGGCCGCACGCTCGCCTACGTCGGGCGCCGCTCGGACCTGTTCCAGATCGAAGTGCTGGACCTGACGACCTCGCAGGAACTAACGGTTACCGACACGGTCAAGGATGAGTCGCCCACCTTCGCCCCGAACGGCCGGCAGATCCTCTACGCGACGGATGTCGGCGGCAAGGGAATCCTGGCATTGACGTCGACGGACGGCCGGGCGCGCGCGCGCCTGTCGGGGCCGAACGGCGACGTGCGCGAGCCAACCTGGGGTCCGTATATCAAGTAGAAGAGGGAAGGAGTCCTGGCAATGAACACGATGCGCGTCTCGATTCTCATCGCGGCTGCCGCGATTTTCGCGGTTGCCTGCAGCAGTACCGATCTGAAGCCGCCCCCGCCGGCGCCGGCAAACAACCAGCCGGTGCCCAACCAGAATGCACCGGCGGCGCCGACCTCGCCGACCGCACCCATCAAGACGATCGAGGCGCCGAGCGCGACGCCGATCGATCCATTGAGCGATCCCAAGAGCCTGCTTGCGCGGCGCAGCGTGTACTTCGCGTTCGACCAGTCGGGGATCAACGACACCGACATTTCCGTCCTGGAAGCGCACGGCCGCTACCTTGTCGACCATCCCGACCGCTCGATCCGCGTCGAAGGAAACTGCGACGAGCGCGGCGGGCGCGAATACAACCTGGCGCTCGGCCAGCGGCGCGCAGAAACGGTCCGCCAGCGATTGATGGTGCTGGGGGTCGCCGGCACGCGCATCGAAACGAGCAGCCTGGGCAAGGAAAAGCCCCGCGCGCAAGGACACGACGAGGCCTCCTGGGCCGAGAACCGCCGCGCGGATATCATCTACAAGTAAGCCGCGACCCGCGCGATCACCCGCGCATTCTGCGAGAGTCCGGGTCGCGCCATGCGCGCCCTGGACGCAGCGGCGGGCCGGCGGCGAAGGAGCTCGGAAGCCATGAACGTAACGCACAGCCTGCGAAAGCCGCAGCGATGGTCCGCATTCGCCGCCTTGATCCTGTCCGTACTCGCGTTTGCGCTGCTACCTGCGACGCCGGTACGCGCCGCCTTGTTCGGGGACGACGAAGCGCGCAAGGCGATTCTCGAGTTGCGCGACAACCTGGCGGAAGCCAACCGCCAGCGCGACGAGAAGTTCGATGCGCTCAACAAGCGCATCGACGAGCTGGAAAACAGGATCAACGCCGTGCAACACGGCCAGTCGGAGTCCGCCGACAAGAACGATGCGGCGGGCCAGGAAATGGCCAAGCTGCGCGGTGCTACCGAACAACTGGCCAATGACGTCGCGACCTTGCAAAAGCGCGACCACGACCTGTACAACGACCTGGACCTGCGCATGCGCAAGCTCGAGCCGACCTCCGTGACGGTGGACGGCCACAGCGGTGCGGTCGATCACGACGAGCAGGCAGCCTACGACAGTGCCATGTCGCAGTTTCGTTCGAACGATTTCCGCAGTTCGATCAACGCGTTCAACGCTTTCGTCTCGCGCTATCCGCAGTCGGTTTACACCCCGGTCGCGCAGTTCTGGCTGGGCAGTTCGTACTACGCCGTAAAGGACTTTCCTGCGGCCATCGCCGCGCAGCAATCACTGATCGAACGCTTTCCGGATTCGCCGCGGATCCCCGACGCGCTGCTCAATATCGCGGCCAGCCAGTCGGAACTCAACGACCGCAAGAACGCGCGCGCAACGCTCACGCGCATCACCAAGGACTACCCCAGTTCCGACGCGGCGAAGCTTGCCGGCGAGCGCCTCGCATCGATGTCGACGAGCAAGGACAAGAAGTAGGTTCTGCCGCGGCGCGCGGTTCGGGTTTGACGCGACCCCGTGGGCCCGCGATAATCGTGGGCTTTTCTGTTGCCGGATCGCGCGTCCGGCAGCACCTGGGGGTCGTTAGCTCAGTCGGTAGAGCAGCGGACTTTTAATCCGTTGGTCGCAGGTTCAAGTCCTGCACGGCCCACCAAGCACACGAGGTGTGTACCGGTCACTCGGTACACACTTTATACCGAAGACATCGTGAAGGCGATCTCAAGCGGTCCAGGGATCGACCACCGGAACCTTCAAATCGGCAAAATGCCTCGTATTTCGCGTGGCGAGCAACGCTTTTCGCGCCAGCGCGACGCCGGCAACCTGCGTGTCGCGCATGTCCACCGGTCGACCCGCCTTCTGTCGCTCCGCGGCCAGTGACGCCGCCTCGATCGCGGCGGCGCTGTCGAAATCGAGCACGCGATTCTCAAGATCCTCTTCGAGCAGCCGCGCGAAGGCCACTTCCAGCGCCTGCCGCCTCCGACCGGAAGGAAGGACCGACAGACCGAAACGCGCCTCGAACATCGTAATGCTCGTGATCCATACCGATTCCGCGGGTTGACGGTCCAGCCATGCGACGACCTGGTCCTCAGGCACCTTGCGCATCAGCGCCGAAAGCACATTGGTGTCGAGAATGATCACTTGCCGAAGTCCGCCGACCGTGGAAGCTGGCCGCGCAATTCCGGTAGATCCACAGTCAGGCCGACATTCGCGAAGCGCGCCGAAATTCGCGACCCCAGCCTTGAAGCAGGCCGGTTCTCGTCCTTCAGCGCGTTGCGCAGGATGTGGCGGGCTTCCTCTTCCATGCTGCGCCCGTGGCGCTCGGCGCGGCGCTTCAGGCGCGACTTGACATCGTCTTCCAAGTCGCGAACGATGAACTGGGCCATGGACGTTCTCGCGCGTGGGACAAATTGATATCATGATATCGAATTCACGCACGAATCGCAATCGGGCGAGCGTGTTTCTCATTGCGGCCCTGCGTAACGCCAGCGCAAGGCAGGGCTCTCATTCCATGCGAAATGTTCCCGGTTCATGAGTATCTGGCTTCGTTGCGCGATGGTCGCCTGCGCCGTGACCCTGGCGATCTGTATCTGGCGGCGCGAGGCGCTGCCCGACCCGGCAGCGCTCCAGCCATCCATGTTCGCGTGGCCCTTGCAGACGGAAACCAACACGCCGCCGTTCTTTCGCACCGTTGGCGACGTCACGTACAAGGTAATTCCGGTCTTCGAATACGACCTCTACGGCTTGGTCGTGAGCGAACATGATTCGCATGGCTTCACGGACTGGGTGCACGCCGCGGCCAGCGACGACTTGAACGTCATCGACCTGTGCGTGGTCTGGGCGGACGACGCGCGCACGGGCATTTATCGGCAACTGCAATTCTGGAGCGGCAATTTCACCTGCAATTTCCAATCCTCCGACCAGGCCAGCTGGGCAAAGTTTGATATCTACCAGATTTCGAACAACCACCTGCTCACCGAAGACCCGCGCCTGGCCCGTATGCTGCGCGGTGTCCATGTCGGCGACGAAGTGCATTTTCATGGCTATCTGGCCGAATACGAGCACGACCACGGCTTCCATTTCCATCGTGGAACCAGCATCACGCGCTTCGACACCGGCAATGGCGCGTGCGAGACCGTCTACGTTACCGATGCACGAATACTGGCGTCGCACGACCGCGCCTGGCGCATCGGGATCTGGCTCTCGGGCCTTGGTCTGGCGGTCAGCGTGATCGCGTGGCTCCGCTTGCCGCTGAAAATTTCGGCATGACGCTTCCACTTCTCGATCAAGGTCAGTCGCTTCGAGTCGATAGGACAATGCAGCCGCATCACACCTGCCTCGCGATTGACATTGTCCCGGGAACGCTGGCCTGTAAAGTGCACCAGAACCGCAATGACGAGGTCTACGATTGAAGACCTTCGTTACTCAGTGGGTGCCCTTTCCCATCGTCGCTTCGATCTCGTCCATGATGCGGTTCATGCGCGCGACCAGCGCCTGGTAAGGCGCCGGCGTCGCCATGTCGAGGCCCGCGGTCTTGTAGAGCGTGTAGGGATAGTCGGAACCTCCCGCCTTGAGCATCGTGAGGAAGCGATCGCGTGCCGGCTTGCCTTCCTTCACGATCTTGTCGGTGAATTCGGCGGCCCCGGCCATCGAGGTTGCGTACTGGTAGACGTAGAAGCCGTAATAGAAGTGCGGAATGAATTCCCACTCCGTACAGTACGTCGGATCGATCTTCATCACGCCCTCCGCCTCGCCGTAGTAGTGGCGCAGCAGCGTGCAATAGAGGTCGGTCAGGCGCTGGCCGGACAGGGGCCGGCCCTCCTCCATCTCCTTGTGCATCTGCAGCTGGAACTCGGCGAACATGGTCTGGCGGAAAAAGGTCGTGCGGATCGATTCGAGCCCCTGGCCCAGGTAATAGAGTTTCTCCTCCTTGCTCTTTGCGTGATCGACCATGTAGTCGTTGAGCAGCATCTCGTTGCCGATGGACGCGGACTCGGCAATGAAAGTCGAGTAATTCGACTTTTCGTACGGCTGGGCCTTGTCCGCGAGCAGGGTATGCACCGCGTGGCCCCATTCGTGCGCAAGCGTCGAGAGCGCGTCGTAGTTGTCGTTGTGATTGAGCAGAAGGTACGGGTGCACGTCGTAGGCGGAGCCGTTCATGTAGGCGCCGGACGCCTTGCCCGCGTGGGGCAGCGCATTCATCCACTTGCCCGCGAAACCCTTCTTGAGCAGGCCGAGATACTCGTCACCCATCGGCGCAAGGGCGGCAAGCGTGATGCGCTCGGAATCCGCGACGTCGAATTTCGGGATCGATTTCGAGGGAAACAGCGAGGGATAGTTGTCGTAGTACTGCAGATCATCGGTGATGCCCAGCAGCTTCTTGCGCATGCGCAGGTAGCGGTACAGCGTCGGCAGCGCGGCATTGGTCTGCGCGACGAGCGTCTTGTACACGTCCGACGGCATGTTGTCGGCAAAGGTTGCCGCATCGAGTGCGGTGTCGAACTTGCGCGACTTGGACGTGAAGATGTCACCCATGACCTGGGTCGCCATGTTCGCGCCCAGCGTCGATTGATAGCCTTTCCAGGCGGCCCAGAAGGCATCGAACACCGCCTTGCGCTCGGCACGCGAATCCGAGGTCCGGTACTTCGTGTACGCGGATTGGTCCATGCGCACTTTCTTGCCGTCGACATCGACCGTCGGCCAGGGAATGTCGGAGCCGTTCAGCTGCTGGTAGATGTTGTCGGGCTGGGACAGCAGATCCCCGGCGGACGCGAGCACGCCCTCGCCTTCGGGGCTGAGCGTATGCGGCGTGTTGCGCAGGATGTCGTGCAGCGAGAAGTCGAAACGCCGCTTCAGGTCTGCATTCTGCGCGAGGAAGGAATCGACCTTCGCCGCGCCGATCGCGATGACCTCCGGCGCGAGCCACGCCGTCTTTTCGTCCAGCAGGGTCTGCAGGGCCTGCGCCTGTTGGCGGCGCTCCTGTGCGGGCTGCACCTTCAGATCCTCGTCGCCTTGCAGGCTTGCATAGACGAAAATGCGCGTCGCCTCGCGACGCAGGTCGCTGATTGCCGCCATTGCCGCGTACATCGATGCCGCATCCTTGCCCAGCGTGCCCTTCCATTGCTCGAGCTTGTCGCCCGATGCGCGCGCTTTCGCCAACGCGGCCGACCAGGCGTCGACACTGGGGTACAGGTCGCCCAGATCCCAGTTGACGCTGGGACTTTCTGCGTTGGCGGGCGTGGCAGCGTTTGCGGCAGGCATCAAAAGCATCGCCATCGCGGTCGCCGCGACAAGCGGCCTGACCACCAAAGGCAAGGTTCTGCCGCGTGCGGAAATTCCGTTCATCGAGTTTCTCCCTCTGGCCAGCGGCCTTGTTGTGCTTGGTGGAGCGGCAGGATACGCCAGTTCCAGGGCTATTCGAAGGCGTGCAGGATGAACGCGATCATGTCGACCGATTCGTCGATGAGCTTGGACGTCGGCTTGCCCTGGCCATGGCCGGCGCGTGTGGCGATGCGCACGAGGATGGGTCGCCCCGAGGGATCCGCATACTGCATCGCGGCCCCGAACTTGAAGCTGTGCGCGGGGAAGACGCGGTCATCGCGGTCGCCGGTCATGATCAGGGTCGCCGGATAGTCGATGCCCGGTCGGACATTCTGCAACGGCGAATACGCGAGCATCGCGCGGAATTCGTCCTCGTTGTCGACGGACCCGTAGTCCGACTCCCATGCCTTGCCGATCGTGAACTCGCGAAAGCGCAGCATGTCCAGGACCCCGACGGACGGGACCGCGGCAGCGAACAGTTCGGAGCGCTGCTCCTCGACCGCCGCAACCAGCAGCCCGCCATTGGATCCGCCGATGATCGCCAGGTGATGCGGGTCCGTCCACTTTTCGGACTCGAGGTACTGCGCAGCGCCGATGAAATCGTCGAAGACGTTCTGCTTGTGCGTCTTCATGCCCGCTTCATGCCATTCCCGCCCGAACTCGCCGCCACCGCGCAGATTCGCGACCGCATAAACGCCACCCATCGCAAGCCAGGTGGCCGCGCGTGGGGAAAATGCGGGGATCACCGGAATATTGAATCCCCCGTAACCAAAGAGAATTGTCGGGCGCTTGCCATCGCGCGGCGTCCCCTTGCGCGCCGTGATGAACACGGGCACACGCGTGCCGTCCTTGCTGCGCGCGTACGTCAGCGTCGTCTCGTATTCATCCGCGTCGAAGCCTTTGAGGTCCGGCTTGCGCCACAAACGTGTCGAGCCGTCCTGCAAGTCCAGCTGCAGGATCTCGTCGGGCGTCGTGTAGCTCTCGAAGCGAAAGTACGTGGTCCGGTCCGCGCTGCGGCCCTGGAATCCGTCGGCGCTTCCAAGCCCGGGCAGGCCCACCGTGCCCAGCAGCGCGCCGTCCATGCTGAAGCGCTGCACCAGGCTGTGCGCTTCGTGGAGATAGCGCGCGATCACCTGGCCCCCAACGAGGGTCGCCAGGCGCAGGGTATCGGCGGACTCCGGCACGACGGTTTTCCACGACGCTTCGTCGACATGCCTCAGGTCGATGGCGACGATTCGATAGCGCGAGGCGCCCCGGTCGGTGCGAACGTAGATCCTGTCCCCCACGCTCCCGACGACGTCGTACGTGGCATCTGGTTCGGCAATGACGGGCACGAGCGCAGCCCCCGGTTCGCGCAGATCCTGCACGAGCACTGTATTGCGAACGTCGGTTCCCTTGTTGGACGTGACGACCAGGTAGTGGCCGTCCTCGGTTACCTTGCCATCCACGCCCCAGTCGGGCGCGTCGCGCCGGGCATACACGAGCGTGTCCTGCGCCTGCGGCGTACCAAGCTTGTGGAAGAACAGCTTGTGGTATTCGTTGACCGCCTTGAGCGCAGCGGCATCCGGGGGAGGATCGTATCCCGAGTAGTAGAAGCCGCTTGCATCGTGAAGCCAGGAGGGTTGCGTGAACTTTGCCCAGTGGATTTCGTCGGGCAGATCCTTGCCGCTGGCCACGTCGCGCACCTTGAGCACTTCCCAATCCGAGCCGCCGTCGGAGAGCTGGTAGAGCAGCAGGCGAGCGTCGTCGCTGACGGTGGCGCCCTTGAGCGCAACGGTCCCATCGGCGGAAAGCGTGTTCGGATCGAGCAGCACCCGTGCGCTCGCGAAGGGATCCTCGGTGGTGAAGAGGATGTTCTGGTTTTGCAGGCCGTCGTTATGCGTGAAAAACCAGCGGCCCTTCTTCTGCACGGGTGGCGTCCAGCGTTCGAAATTCCAGATGCGCTCGAGACGTGCGCGCAGTTCATCGCGTCCCGGCAGTGCATCCAGGCGGGAACGGGCAAGCCTGCTTTGCGCGTCGATCCACGCGCGCGTTTGCGGACTGTCGACGGTTTCGAGCCAGCGATAGGGGTCAGGCACGTCGACACCATGAAAACGATCGACCTGCGTGCCACGTGCCGCGGGTGGATATTCGATGCGCGGGGCATCTGCGCCCTGCGCCATCGGGGTGATGCCGGTTACGGTGAGTACGAGGCCGTGGCGCAGGTACCGCCTCAGGAATCCCTGTTTCATGGAATGAATTCGCCCAGGAAGTGACGGATGTTTTGGAGTGCTTCGCCCGCGTTCGATGGCTTGGGCGGACTGGCCGGACCATTACCGGAAGCAAGAGATTGGATATGGTCCGCCGGCGACACCCCTTGGAACAGAGGCGCCAGCAAGGCACTCGCGTCATGCAGCGCAGCCTGCATCGAATTCAAGGGCGCCGCCCGTGCCCGTGCGAGCGCGTCCGCGTCGTCGCTCGCGGGCGGTGGCGCCGCAGCAACGGCAAGCCGCCCGGTTTCCGAAGGAGAATCGAGCATCAACAAGGATTCGAGATCCGGCGCCCCCGCATCGCGCGCGTTCATCGACCCGGCGATCGCAAAGCGCTTGCGCAAGGTCCGGATGATCGAGGTGTGATCGAAATCCTGCGGCAAGGTCGAGCGGAACACCGTTCCCGGCGCAATCCAGGGCGATGCGATCACGGCCGGTACGCGCACGCCCAGCCGATCGAACGCAAATACCTGGCCGGCGCGCGCCGGCGCAGGCGGTGGCGCAGCGGGCGGCGCGACGTGATCGAAGTTGCCCCCGTGCTCGTCGAACAGCACCGCGAAAACGGTCTTGCCCCACGTCGGCGATGCATGCAAGGCCTGGTAGACCGTCGCGACCAACTGGTCGCCGTAGGCGACGTTGTGTGGGGGATGCATGTCGTTGGGCCACTCGAGATCGGGGAAGTAGCGCGGTTCGAGGAACGCGTACGAAGGCAGGTTGCCCTGGCGGGCATCGTCCAGGAATTCGGAAAAAGGCCGGAAGTGATCGATACGGTCCCACAGTCCCGCCAAGGTAAGACTTTGCGGAAAGTCGTGGAAATAGATTTTCCAGCCGGCGGGCGCGGTCGCTTCGAGGCGCCGGAAGATCGTCGGCATCATGTACGGGAAATGCAGCGGCGAGTTGTTCTCGTACCCTCCGGCTGTCGCGGTGTGCAGGAAAAACCGATTGGGCCAGGTCTGGCACGGCGCGGACGCGAACCATCGATCGCAGACCGCGTAGCTTCCGGCCAATGCACTCAGCGCTGGAATCTGGTTGGGTCGATAGAAATGCATGATGTCCCGCGCCACGCCGCCCTTCGCGACATAGTTTGCGACGAAGCCATTCATCGCCGGCGTGCCCGATGGACCGGCGGAACCGAACAACTGCTGTTGGATGTCGATGAACAGCTCCCCAGGGTCCGGATCGGGAATCGCCGCTGCCGGTACGCCGTCGGTGGATGACCAAACGCCGATGGACGCACCCGAAGCATCCGGGTTGCTTTCGTTGCCTTGCAGGCCGTTGAACGCGTCCGAATGCGGCTGCAGGCTTCCCAACAGGCTGTCGAAGGAGCGGTTCTCGAGCATGAGGACCACGAAATGGTCGATGCTCGAAAGCGCTCCGACGGTCACGCCACGTGCCCCTCTTCGGAGGCCGGCGGATGCGCGGGCGGATGCGCGGGCGGATGCGCAGCCTGTTCGATGCGACGCGGGTGCTTGCGGGACCAGCGCACGCTCAGGCGATCCAGGTACAGGTAGACGACCGGTGTCGTAAAAAGGGTCAGCGCCTGGCTGAGAACGAGCCCGCCCACCATGGTGTAGCCGAGGGGTTGGCGCAGTTCCGAACCGGTGCCGGCACCGAGCATGAGCGGCAGGGCGCCCAGGATGGCAGCCATGGTCGTCATCATGATCGGGCGAAAGCGCAGCAGGCAGGCCTTGCGGATCGATTCTTCCGGCGCAATGTGCTCTTCCCGCTCCGCCTGCAGGGCGAAGTCGACCATCATGATGCCGTTCTTCTTGACGATGCCGATCAGCAGGATGATCCCGATCAGACCAATGACGGAAAGATCGAACTTGAAGACGGAAAGCATGAGCAGCGCACCCAGGCCCGCCGAAGGCAGCGTCGACAGGATCGTCAAGGGGTGGATGAAGCTCTCGTACAGCACGCCCAGGATGATGTAGATCACGACCAGGGCCGCCAGGATCAGGAAGGGCGCCGTGGTCAGCGAGGCCTGGAACGCTTGCGCGGTGCCCTGGAACGTGCCCAGGATTGCCGGAGGCATGCCGATCGTTGCCGAAACGCGCTGGATCGCGGTTACCGCCTCGCCGAGCGCGACTCCGGGCGCGAGATTGAACGAAACCGTCACGGCGGGAAACTGCCCCTGGTGGCTGATCGAGAGGAACGTCGAATGCACGGTGTCGAATTTCGCGAAAGTCGATAGCGGCACCTCTTGTCCCGTGACCGGCGATTTCACGTAGATCTTGTTGAGCGTCGACGGATCCATCTGCAGATTGGGGGTCACCTCCAGGACGACGTGATAGCTGTTGAGCTGCGTGAAGTACTGGGTGACCTCGCGCTGCCCAAACGCGTCGTAGAGCGTCTGGTCGATCAAGGAGGGCTGGATGCCGAAGCGGCCCGCCTGGTCGCGGTCGATCAACAGGGCAAGCTTGGACCCGCGGTTTTGCTGGTCGGACGCGACGTCGCGCAGTTGCGGAAGCCTCTGCAGGCGCTCGAGCAATTGCGGCGCCCATTCATTGAGTTCCTCGAGGTTTGCATCCTGCAGCGTGTATTGATATTGCGTGCGCGTAAGCCGGCCTCCCACGTTGAGATCCTGCGCTGCCTGCAGGAACAGCGTGGCACCCTGGACATTCGCGATCTTGCTGCGCAGGCGCGTGATGATCTGGTCCGCGTTCGCATCTCGCTCGCCGCGCGGCTTCAGGCCCAGCACGACGAAGCCATTGTTGAGGGGGCGCGATCCGCCCACCGACGCACCCCAGCTGGCCACATCCGGGTCGGAGCCGACCGCGTCCGTCAGCTTGTGCTGCAGGCGGACCATCTCCTGGAAGGAAACGTCCTGCGGCGCGTCCGACAGGCCCATGATGATGCCCGTGTCCTGTTGCGGGAAAAAGCCCTTGGGAATCCAGATGTACATGCCGACCGTCGCCACCACGGTCAGCACGAACGAGATCAAGGTTGTGCGCTGGTGGCGCAGCACGAAATCCAACCCACGGGTGTAGCCGGCCAGCAGCGCGTCGAACATGCGTTCGAGAAACAGGTAGGCGCGTCCATGAGACGCCTGACGCTCGTCGCGCAGGAACATGGCGCCCATCATCGGCGAAAGCGTCAGGGCAACGATTGCCGACACGGCGATCGTGAGGGTCACGGTCACCGCGAATTCGCGGAAAAGACGCCCGACGATGCCGCTCATCAACAACAGGGGAATGAATACGGCAACCAGCGAGAGGCTGATCGACAGGATCGTGAAACCGATCTCGCCCGCACCCTTGATCGCGGCTTCGAGCGGGCTCAATCCCTCCTCGATATGGCGATAGATGTTCTCGAGCATGACGATGGCGTCGTCCACCACGAAACCGACCGCGATGGTCAGGCCCATCAGCGACAGGTTGTCCAGGCTGTAGCCGATGACATACATGATGGCAGCGGTGCCGAACAGTGCGAGCGGTACGGTGACGCCCGGGATGACGGTTGCCCAGAAATTGCGCAGGAACAGGAAAATCACCGCGACGACCAGGATGATCGTCAAGACCAGCGTGAACTCGACGTCCTCGACCGAAGCCTTGATGGTGACCGTGCGGTCGATGACCGGATCGATTTTCAGGGACGGCGGCACGGAGGTCATGACGTGCGGCAGCACCGCGTGCACGCGATCGACGGCGTCGATGACGTTCGCTCCCGGCTGCTTGTAGATCAACAACAGGATGCCGGGCTTGCCGTTCTGCCAGGCCACCATCTGCGTGTTCTCGGGGCCATCGACCGCTACGCCGATGTCGCGGATGCGGATCGGTGCGCCATTGCGATAGGCGACCACGACGTCGTTCCAGGGCGCGGCCTTGACGAGCTGGTCGTTGTCGTAGATCGCAAAATTCCGGGTCTGTCCCGTGATGGCGCCTTGGGGAGCGTCGACGCTCGCCGACGTGATCAGGTTGGCGACATCCTCGAGTTGCAGGCCGACGGCCGCGAGTCGGACCGGATCTACCTGCACGCGAACCGCCGGCTTTTGTTGGCCGCCGATCGAGACCTGCGCGATACCGGGCAATTGCGAGATCTGCTGCGCGATCACCGTCTCGGCGTAGTCGTCGACCTGTGTCGTAGGCAGGACGTCCGAATGTACCGACAGGATGAGAATCGCGGAATCGGCCGGATTGACCTTGCGATAGGAAGGCGGCGTCGGCAGGTTCTTGGGCAACTGGCCGCCGGCCGCGTCGATGGCCGATTGCACGTCCTGCGCAGCCGCGTCGATGTTGCGGCCGAGGTCGAATTGCATCGTGATCTGCGAAGTCCCCAGGACGCTGGTCGAGGTCATTTGCGAGACACCCGAGATCTGCGCGAACTGTGTCTCGAGCGGCTGGGCCACCGACGACGCCATGATTTCCGGGCTTGCGCCGGGCAATTGCGCCGTCACGAGGATCGTCGGGAAATCGACCTGCGGGAGCGGCGCGACGGGCAGCATCGGGAACGTCACCACGCCCACGAGGAACACGCCTGCCATCAGCAGCGTGGTGGCAACGGGCCGGACGATGAAGGGATGCGAAATATTCACGATGCCGCTCGCGCTACGGTTGCTTGGCTGCCGCCTTTTCGTTGCTGGGTGCAGCCTGCTGCTGCGGCTTGCCATCGGCGGCCACGCCGGGCTGGGTCTTGTCGTGCGTATTGGGCCGGACCTTCGCGTTCGGTTGCAGCCGGTACTGATTGCTGGCCACCACCTGCTGCCCCGCCTGCAAGCCCGCCGTGACGAGTACCCGGTCACCACTTTGACCACCGGTCTTCAGGTCCACCACATGGATCGTCGACTCGCCGTCGACGACATACGTGAATGCGCCGTCCGGTCCGCGCTGCAACGCGCTTGCAGGAATCGTCAGTACGTTGTGGCGCGTTTCCAGGAGTGCCTGCACGTTGACGAATTCGCCCGGCCACAGGCGGTTGCCCGTGTTGGGAAAAATCGCCTTCACCTTGATGGTCCCGGTGGTCTGGTCGATCTGGTTGTCGATCAACGAGACGGTACCGCGATCGAGCTCATCCTCGTGGTCGCGCGAGACCGCGCGTACGCCCACGGGCCCACGGTGCAGGGCCGCATTCAGGTCGTCGAACTCGTCCTCGGGCAGGCTGAAAATCACCGCGATCGGGTGGAGCTGCGTCACCATGACGATACCGGTAGTGCCGGCAGCGTGCACGATGTTGCCCGGGTCGACGAGGCGGATGCCCGTACGTCCCGTGATCGGCGAGGTGATCGTCGTGTAATCGAGGTTTGTCTTCGCGCTGTCGATCGCCGCCTGGTCGCCCTTGAGCTGCGCCTCGAGCTGTGCCACCAGCGCATGCTGGGTATCGATGGTCTGCTTGCTTGCCAAATCGTCAGGCGCCAGCATGTTGTAGCGCTCCAGGTCGCGATTTGCATTGGCAAGCTGGGCCGCATCCTTGTCGAGGGTCGCACGAGCCTGGTCCAACGCCGCTTGATACGGGCGCGGGTCGATCTGGACGAGCAGCGCACCCTTGGCAACCTCCTGCCCTTCCGTGAACGCGACCTTCTCGATCTGGCCATCGACACGGGCCGTGATGGTGACCGTGTAAAAGGCCTGCACGGTTCCCAGGCCTTCGACGATCACCGGGAAATCGCCCGGTTGGACCGCGACGATGTCGGCAGGTATGGCCTGTGCCGCCTTCGGCGGCGGCGCGGGGCGCAACCACTGGACGATCGCGTAGATGGCCAGCGCCAGCAGCACGACCACCGTGAGCAGAACAACACGAGTGCGGGAATTGCGCAGGTTCAAGGTCTCGGGCTCCTTGCCTCGGTTTCGTCCATCTGCCAACCGCCACCCAGCGCCTGGAACAGGTTCACGAGTGCCTGCAGGTGTGCGTACTTCACTTGCGCCAGCGCATCTTGCGCGGTGAAAAGCGCCGCCTGCGTATTGAGCAGCGTCAGGATATTGATCGTGCCGGCACGCATCTGTGCCTGGGCGAAGTCGAAAGCCCGGCGCGCCTGCTCGACGGCCTTTTGCTGGCGCGATTGCTGCTCGGCCGTCTGTCGCAGGGCGACCAGCGAATCCTCGACGTTGGCGAAGGCCGTAAGGATCGCCTTGTGATAGTTCGCGAGCAGTTCGTCGTAGCGCGCCTTGCTGTATTCGAGCTGGCCGCGCAGCGCGCCACCTTCGAAGATGGGCTGCGTGAGACCCGCGCCGATCGACCACACCCGATTGCCCGGCGTCATGAGACCCGCCAGGGCAGCGCTTTCGAAACCGCCGCTGCCGGTAAGGGAAATGCTCGGAAAAAACGCGGCGCGCGCGACGGAGATGTTCGCGTTTGCCGCGATGAGTTGTGCTTCCGCTTCCGCAATATCCGGTCGACGCGTCAAGAGTTCCGAGGGCAGTCCGGGCCGGACTTCGGGCAACTTGATTTCGTCGAGCTTGCCGCGCGCGATGTCGACATCCTGGGGCGCCCGGCCGAGCAGGATCGCCAGCGCATCGTTCGCCTGGCGCAATTGCTCCTCGAGCGGAGGAATCGCGGCGTCGAGCGTCGCGACCGTCGTTTCCTGCTGCGCCACGTCGAGGCCCGTTGCCGTACCCGCGGTGCGCTCGAGACGCAGTCCGTGCTGGATCTGCTCGGCACTGGCGAGGTTCTCATGCGCGATCTGCACCCGATCGCGCAGCTCCAGCCCGAGAAAATAGGTGTTGGCCACTCCCGCCATGACCGTCAATTCGACCGTCGCACGATCGAATCGGCTCGCGTTTGCGGCAGCCGTCGCAGCTTCCAGCGCGGCGCGGTTCTTGCCCCAGAAATCGAGTTCGTAGCTCGCCGAGAGCCCGGGTTCGAAGAAGTTGTACGTCTTCAGTCCGCCGGTGCTGGCCTGCGCACGCTCGCGCGTTGCCGATGCGCCGGCGCTCACGCTCGGGTACAGCGGAGCGCCGGCGACGCGCGCCTGCGCATCGGCTTCCCGCACGCGGGCAATCGCCGCGGCGAGATCGTCGTTGGCCTTTTGTGCCTGCGACATGTAGGTATTGAGGTCGTCGGAGCCGAAACCCTGCCACCACTGTACCGACGGCCACGCGGCGCTTTGCGCCGTGCCCTGCGAGGACCCGCCGCGCCAGTTCGCCGGCGTCTCGACCGCAGGGCGCTGATAGCGAGGGCCGAGGGTGCAGGACGCCAGGGCGAGCCACCCAAGGAGTCCGGCCGCGAGCAAATGGCTGGAGCGCGCGCGGGCCGGCATTTACGAGAACAGCACGCTTCGCATTCCGATCGAACCGAGATCGAAACCTTCCGTGAAAAAGCGAACACGGTCCCCGGATCGCCGCATCCCCGCCGCGTACAGCAAGGGCAGGTAGTGTTCCCGTGTCGGCACGGCGTAGCGCGCGCTTGCGCCCGAACGCTCGTAGGAGACCAGTGCTTCGTCATCGTGCCGCGCGATCGCCTGCGCGACGTAGGTGTCGAATTCCCGCGCCCACGCGGGCGTTGCGCCCCCGCCCAACAGCCTCAGGTTGTGAACCACGTTGCCACTGCACAGGACCAGGACGCCGTCGTCGCGCAGGGGTGCCAGCTTGCGCGCGAAATCGAGATGCTCGGCCGGCGCGAATGCGCGCGCGAGGCTCAACTGGGCAACGGGTACGTCGGCGTCCGGAAAAAGCGCCTGCAATACGCACCACGCGCCGTGGTCCAGGCCCCACTCGGAATCGCGTCCGATGCGGGTTTCCCCTGCAAGTGCCTGGACTTTGTCCGCCAGCACCGGGGCGCCCGGCGCCGGGTATTGCTGCGCATACAAATCGGCAGGGAAGCCGCCGAAGTCGTGGATGGTGCGCGGCGGATCCGCGATGCAGACCTGCGGCTCCTGCGTTTCCCAGTGTGCGGAAATGCATAGAACGGATTGCGGCTTGGGAAGCTCGCGTCCAAGTTGCCGCCACGCGTCACGAAAGGAATTTGACGTGATCGCATTCATCGGATTGCCATGCCCGATGAAAACGACGGACGTCGAGGAAGTCATCAAGAAAGGTTAGCAGAGAAGAATAATGCGGGTAGCCATCGACGGCCTGCGCCGCGCTGGGAAACCCTTACTCGAATGCAACCAGCTGTAACGCACGCGTGAAAAGGCCCCGCAAGCGGGGCCTTTCCTAGCCCATGGTGAGCACAAATTTTTTGGGCGCCGGCTCACTCGGGTTTCTGGCGCATCGGAAGAAACGCCAGGGAAGAACCGGCCTTGCCGGTTTGGAATTCATAGTAGCCCCGTCATTTTGTTGTCGTCAATGCCGACTTGACACTATCGTTTACAACTGTAATCATCCGCCGCGATGAAACCGGCAAACGGCGCCCTGAACAGCACAGCTGGCAACGCGGCAGTCAG